>Ga0272440_1000387_pt1 | contig 37452 bp, 27 predicted proteins | sample SSMMMBAug17_FD_192440 | JGI IMG/M metagenome (GOLD analysis project Ga0272440, IMG submission 192440) | Marine sediment archaeal communities from Little Sippewissett salt marsh, Falmouth, MA, United States - SSM-MMB-Aug17 | ecosystem: Environmental > Aquatic > Marine > Wetlands > Sediment ...
GCGGACGTGGATTTACTGGAATACTATATTTTTCAATGATTATCGCCAAAAACAACCGACTTTTTGGGAATGCGCCCAAACCAAGAAGGCATATTTTATGCCATGAAAAACCTAAGTTGAATGATATTAACTGGAATATGAAGGATGCCAATTTATCATTCCTGCTTGACAACAATCCAATTTTTTTATAATAATATTATAAATATAGCTTTCGCTCAATTAAGGAAGGCGTGAAAAAACGCCTCAATTAAAAATAGACATTCACACGCTGTAGCTTTGGGTAAGTTCGTCTGAAATGGGAGAACTAATTATTCACGTCTTCCTAAAAAAATTAACACCTAACGATCAGAAAGGTTTTTGTCAATGAATATCAAACCCATGGCAGTTATTTGCTTTCTGTGCGTAGTCCTCCTTTGGGGAGCCTGTTCTTCAAAATTTCCAGACAAGCAAACTCTGATGGATGATCTCCAAAAAGGCTTGAACTGGAAACCTTTGAAAGATAGCCTATCTCTTGAAAACATCTTTGAGTTGGTGGATCTGCGTATTACCAAATCATCAGTAACATGTGATGAAGAGTGCGAGTGTGTTCTTTCTTTCAAAGGAAAGGTTCGTACATTAGAAACATTTTATTACTCATCACAATACAAAGGTGCCTATTACGAAATACCAGAGTGGGGACTCGGCAATAAACAGGCATGGCTTCGGGCCAACCGCGGTCGATATTGTGATTTTGCCGGTCAAGCCTTTTATGACTTGTTTGATACAGGATGGAAAATTCGTCAGTTTGATGCGCCCATCCTCAATAGCAATAAAGAAACAATGGCTAAATTTTTTATTCCGAAAATAGTTCTTAAAGATAAAACCTCACTGTTTTAAGCCCGAACGATAAACGTTCGTGTTCGGGGCAAAAAGAGCGTTATCATTTAAGCAGATGTGTCTGGTCCGACCCCAATAAGAGTAACCTGATTACGTCCATTTTCTTTTGAAACATATAATGCCTTGTCTGCATTTTGAATAACCATATCCATATTCTCTCCATGCTCAGGAAAAAAAGCAGCCCCTAATGATGCTGTGACATCCAGGCGTTGATTTTCATATGGCACTTTAATATCCTTCATAATGCCTTTGCGAACCATTTCAGCAGTTTGATACAAATCATCCGGGGATAAGTTGGGACACATAACTAAAAACTCTTCACCGCCATAACGACAGGGTTGAAATGTGTCACTAATTTTTCTTTTCAAGTAAGCCCCGAGATGCTTTAGAACAGCATCACCTGTATCGTGCCCATAGGTATCGTTAAAGGATTTGAAATGATCAATATCTATCATGATAATGCCGAGACGTTGATTATTTTGTTGGGCATTGGCATATGCTGATTTCAAGAGCGCCTGCATATGTCGGCGATTGAACAAACCTGTCAGTGGATCATGCCTGGATTCATATTTTAAGGCTTCGCGTAATCTCAGATTGGCCAATGACAGGGCATAATGTTCAATCATGCGGCATACCAATAATCGTCTTGATTCCAATCGCCTGGTAAAGGCATCATCAAATAAATCGGGTTGAGTGGTGCCAAACTGGAAATGCAAAACACCCATTTCACCAGACTGATCTTTCAATGGCGCACACAGATAAATATGATCATTTGCCGGACCACAGGATTCGCATCGTGGTGATGAAACGACATCCTCAACAAATACAGGATGTTGTTGTTGAAGGCATGGACAGTTGGTCTTGTTTAGTGTGGTATTTTCAGGAGGAGTGCCGCCCCATGATATGACCATTTGCATTGTATCCTTTTCACCAATCCACAAAAGCCCCATATCTCCAGGAAACAATTGTTGAGCGTAGGATTGCAGGACAAGATAGCTATCTTTTTCTGCCTGGCATCCATGAAGCGCATCGCTGAATTGATTCAATAACATCATTTCTCGGGATCGGGCTTCCAGATCCTGAACTGCAGAGGATAGCTGATGTACAGTTAAGTTTAATTCACTGGCCCGATCTTGAACTTTTTTTTCTTGTGTTTGTACAATTTGGGCATTTTGGATTGCGATGGCTGCCTGTGATGCAATAATTTGCATGCGTTTGACCCGATCTGTCGTAAATAATCCTGTAAGACGTTTATTTTCCAGATAGAGAAGGCCATTGATCGTGTTATTATATGAAACAGGTAGGCATAATAGAGATCGCGGATTGTTTTCACGAATATAGGTATCATATTGATATTCACCTTGCTTTCCAGCATCCAGTAAACAAATGAGATTACGCGATTGAATGACTTGACGAGCAATAGGCAAACATACTCTCTGACTGGACTCCAATGGTTCTGATATCATCAAAGCACATTCTTTTGTTTCTATGTTAAGGTGGGCATCAATAAACCATTTTTGTCTTCTTTTGATTATCAAGCATCCCTTATGGGCCCCTGAATGACGCAGCACTGTTTGAATAATATTTTCCAGTAATGTTTCCATTTTCAGTTCTGTGCAAAAGGACTGGCTGACATGCCAGATTGTCTCGTGATCATCATGAGACAATGAAGATGCCCTGTCTGATAGACCTGCTTTGGGTAGATGATCTTTGATGGTTGCTGGCCATAAGGATGTTTGATCCTGTTCCTTGGATTTCAGAATTTTTTCTTGCCTGGCATAATCGGCTACTTTTCGATCTGCTCCCCATTTTGCATACGCCTGATAGGCATCCATGATATAGGTTCTGGCGAGTTTCTCCTTGTCTTGTTTCAAGAAAAATATTCCTGCCAGTTCATTGGCCAACGCATATTCATGTAAATACTGATTACTTTTGGCAAAACCAATGGCCTGATCATAATACTCTGCAATATTAATTTTTAAATTCAAGTGCTTTGCCGACTCTGCCAGAATTAGAAAGTAGCGATGACTCCCATTTTCAGAACAGAGGTCTGACCATTTTTTTAATTGTTGAACATGGTATTTGATTCTTTTACGCCATATTTTTTGTTCCGATCTCCCTGCAGAATCATAAGAGCCGGTATACGCCAATGCAATATAAAAATGTGCCATACTTGCCATTGGCGTTCCCAAAGCAATATTCATCAAACCTTCTGTCTTTTGTGCCAGTAATACAGATTTTTCATGATTCATGAATAAGGTGCTGAGCATGAGTTTGAGTGCATACAATATGAATAAGTGCTGCGGATTATTAGTGGATGTCATTGTTTCGACAGCTTTATGTTCATCAAATGATTGACCTGTCAAAATATGCGGCGGGGTGATGCCGGATATTAGATTATGAATGGTCTGACGATACATGGCCATCATATCTATTTTTTTGAATGCTTTTTGTGTATGAATACTGATTTCATGCATATCAGAGAGTATTTGTTTGAGTCGTGTGCCGCAAATAAATGTCAGGAACAGATAGTATTCTGTGGCTTGTGCTGCACGACCTGGATATCCCCTTATGGCGCATCGCTGAATCTCTTCTTTCAGTAATGGTAGATGGTGATTTAAAGGTTTACTGCGATGATCAATATACCAGATATAAATCAGGCGCGTTTCACTTTGAAGGTCTGGATCAGGCAATCGGTCAATGATAGCCTGTCCCATACGAGCCCATTGCAAGGCAATGGGCGAAAATCCTTGGACATCCATTAAATACCTGGAGAGCATTATCCACAAATATGCGGCATCTGATGTTATCTGCTTATTGCTCATTCGTTGTATTCCCTTAGCAATTACCCCCATAGATTGTCGATAATCTTCATGGGGGAGACTTCTAATGTAGGCAGTAAACAATCGAATAACGAGTTGATTCACCAAATCTTTGTCAGACATGTGATGGATTGGATTTATTCTTTGGAAGTGACGATATTTTAATACAGATTTCAATAGTGTCCATCGCCGAAACATTTCAGATGCATCAATCTTAATTTTGCATGATGACAGGCCTTGTTTCACTGTTTCAATGACTTTTTCATACTGATTGTTGTGATAGTATATACTGGCAAGACAGTCATAAAATTGAAGTTTTTCAAGGTTTGTTATGGCATGTGCAGCAAGGCGTTGTACCTTGTATTCAATTTCCTGATTCTGTGATGAAAGGCTGGCCGCTCTCAAAGCTTTTAGATTTAGATCAAAAAGGAGCTGATGATTATCCTCCCAATCTGATTCAGAAAACGCTTTTAAGCTGTATTCAAAAAAAACATGGGCAGACTGAAATAAACCTGCCATCAATGCGCGTTCTCCAGCAGAAATATATACTCGCGCAAATTCTTCTTTTGATGTATTGTCCACCGGATATCGGGATCTGTGGCTGGCTATCAGATACAACATTGCACTGCCTGAATTTTGTGCCATAGATCCAGACATATGGTTACAGATTCTTTTATGGATGTTTTGACATTGGCTTTGAGAAAGATTTTGGTAAAAATAGCCATGCATGGCAACATCAGAAAATATCCAGGTATTATTTGTACGATTTGCATTGCTTTGTGAAAGATCCGGCGAGATAATCCCAAAAGTAGCGGCCTTTTGAATGAGACTTTCCATTTCTGATACAGGCAGCTCTGTGACATGACAGGCAATATCCATTTGCCATGATATTCCCAGGCATGATACCTTTTCAAGAGCCATTATTTCATAATTATTTAGGTTGGTTAGGCTGGAATGAAATGGAATTGTCATGGCTTCATCAAGATTCAGGGGGGTGTCCTCGTGGATCATTGTTTTTTGATTTTTAAGATAATCCAGAAATGCATGAAGATTACGTGGGGAGCCACTGGTTTTTTCATACACAACATCTGATATTTTTTCAGCATGGTCAAAAGAACAATTGAACATATCTACAAGGCATTTACATACCGCTTTTTGAGATAAATTATTAACACCGATGGCATACACATTGATATTCTGGGCCTGGCATGAAGTACTCAGCGTCTTGATAGCTGGTTGTTCTTCACTGTCACAGGTTGCAATCACAAAAAAGGATTGATTGTTATTTTGCAATAATTTTTCAAGTAAATGGAAAGAAACAGCATCCGCCCATTGCAGGTTTTCCAGACATAATATCATGGGATAAAATTTTGCCCCCAGCATTTGAAACATGGCCATTAAAAAAGGTTCAGCGGAAATTATTTGATTTCGGGACTGTGATGATGGCAGTATATGTGCTGTCAATGGAATCAGTTCTGGTATTAATTCCAGTAAAAAGGGGGGACAAATCAATCCTTTGTAAGTCATTTGTTTTATCTGGCTTTCCAATTCATTGGGAAAATGTGCCTGTGTCAACTTAAAAAAGTGAGATAGAATTCGTGCAAACATGGCAGCAGGTAAATCAGGTGTGCAGGAAAAAGAATCATGAAACCAATACCCATTCGTTTTCCAGAGCCAGGGAATCAGTGTTTTACATAATGTGGTCTTCCCAGTACCAGGTTCTCCTGAAATAAGAAGCAAGGTGGATATACCATCGGTAAATGATTGCTGAGCAAAACTGTTATAGATTGACTGAATTTTATCAATGGATTCCTCTCGTTCATAGAGATTGCTGTTTATACGAACCTGAGGTAAAGCCATTTTTGGAAGATCGACTGTGGTCATAGACGCTTTGTCTGTCAGGCATTTAAATATATCAACTTTAAGTTCTCGGGCAGATGAATAACGCTCTGAGGGGTTTTTTGCCAGAAGTTTCATAAGAATATTGGACACCGATTCTGGAACATGTTGAACAATTGGCGCATAAGGATCGTAACCTTCATGCGGCGGGACAGGTTTTCGCAACACATGCGCTTGTATCTGGCGGAACAGATTTTTTTCTCTGAAAATTGGGGAATGGGTAAACAACTCGTAAAAAATGCATCCCAATGCATATAAATCTGTACGCATATCCACACAATCATTCGTAAATCCGGTCAACTCAGGTGGGATAGTATCTGGATTTTCAGAATAAAAGGGTGGCCTAATAATTGTGTAACCACTCATTTTAATTGCCGATTGCCAGTCTATGATAAAAACATTTCGATAAGTTGAATCCACCAGCATATGATCCAATGATAAATTCATATGCACCCATTGTTTGGTATGGATCTGATCTAATGCATCAGCTGTCAGGAATAACAGGCGGATCAGTTCATCTGTTTGCAACAACCGGGTGCGAGTGGCCTGATTGAACGAAACACATTTTGTATCTGGATAAACAATAATCAGTCCATCAGCAATATCATAATAATCAATGGGCTGAATAACACAGCTAATCTCAAAGGTTTTAGCAGTGTGGTAGTCTTTTAATAAACAAATCTTTCTGACAGGTGTCAGGTAATCACGTTTTGCACATTTAAGCACAACCGGCATATTGTTTTCTGTATTGGTTGCTTGTTGAACAATTGTTTGTTCACTTTCGTATAGCGTTTCACCAGTTTGAAAACCTGAAAGGTCAATCATGAAGAACTCCTTTACAAGATTCGCTTGAAATTTATAACAATCTGTCATCCTTCATATTTACTGAAAAGTATAAATCAGGAAAGAGCCTATTCATTCACTGGAATATGAAAGATGTCGAAAAAAATATTAAAAATAACGACGCCATGAAAAAAACATATCAAACGATAATAAAAGGCCTCTATATATAATAAAAGGCCTCTATATATATAGACACGAAAAAATCAAAATTCTTACAGAAAAAAATAAAAAAAATTGTTTTTTTTTCTCAGATAAAATAAAATTGGCGTATTTAAAGGTGCGGGAAACGATGATCCTTCAATCATGTTTTTCATGGCATGATTATTGCCTTTTTGTCCCTACCTCCAACCTGGGAATGCATTCCTGGACGCTCCAGTGTCCTGTGATGCTTATGTTGCAGGGTGTATTACCAGAAATACAATGCAATAAGGTACTTCACTATAAAAATCTTTATGAATGTGTATTTTTTCATTGCATAAATCTCAATACTGGTATATTTTTTATTCGTCTTCAGGTGAGTCAACGACGTTCACTAAAAAACAGGACTAAAATAACATGAAAAGATTGATAATAAACGCATTAGCCCAATGGAAAAACAAAGAGAATAGAAAACCACTGATGCTATGCGGTGCAAGACAGGTGGGTAAGACCTATAGTATTAAACAATTTGGAAATACGCACTTTGATCACTTGCATTACTTTGATTTAGAGGATCAAAAAAATGTGCTGTTTGAAATATTTAATGGACCATTAGATCCAAAACAAATCATTGACAGGTTAAGTTTTGTTTCAGGAAAATCGATTCAACCAACAAATGATGTGCTGGTTCTTGATGAAATACAGGCTATTCCAAGGGCAATGACTGCCTTAAAATATTTTAATCAAAATATGAATGATTTAGCGGTTATTGTGGCTGGATCTAATTTGGGTGTTGCCAGCAATAATGAACCATTTCCTGTCGGTAAAGTTGAGTTAATGTATATGTATCCCATGAATTTTGAGGAGTTTTTGCTCGGGATTGAACAAGAATTGGTTTTAAAACAGCTTCTTAATATCAAGGGAAGAGTCGATGGGATATTTCATCAGCGGTTTTTTGATTTATTAAAGATATATTTTGTTACTGGTGGCATGCCTGAGGTGATTCTTCAATATAAAAACAAAAGTGACGCCCCCCTTGAAGCCTTCAACAATGTCCGAAATTTACAGAAACAACTTATATTGCATTATGAAAGCGATTTCTCAAAGTATTCAGGAAATACAAATTCAAGGCATATTAACCGCGTATTTCAATCAATTCCACTTCAATTATGCACTACCATGAGCAAACAATCCAAAAAGTTCAAATTTAAAGATGTCATTTCAAAGGGGTATCGAAGTTATGAGGATCTGGCTGATCCAATTGAATGGCTGGTAAGGTCAGGACTAGCGTTAAAAGTCAATATCTGCGAACATCCATCAATTCCAATCATGGCGCGCGCAAAAGAAAACAGTTTAAAGCTGTTTTTGTTTGATATTGGATTACTTGGCGCAATGGTCAACCTGAATCCCAGGAATATTATGCTATATGATTATGGCTCGTATAAAGGCTATTTTGCAGAAAATTTTATTCTTCAAGAATTATATTCCTATGGATACAATCAAATTGTTACATGGTCAGGCAGAACCTCTGAAATTGAATTTGTTTTGGAAATAGAGGGTAACATTATTCCTATTGAAGTAAAAGCCGGTACCAATACAAAAGCAAAAAGTCTTCAAGCCTATATGAAAAAATATGATCCTATATACGCATTAAAATTTACAGGAAACCAATTAGGATTTGATAATAAAAACAAAATATATAATTATCCACTATATATGGTTTCTTATTGGGGGCGGACCAATCGAATCAATTTAAATAAATAATTCGCTATTGAAATGATTGTATTTTCCTGTTATCAAGACAATAATCTCAGAGAGCTTGATATGGTTAGGAATGCTCTAAATATAACATCCTTATTTAATAGAGGGCGTATTTCAAAAAAGGGGGCATTTTTTTTAGCCCTGAAAGGGCTGCACATACCAGCCCAGGGCAACGCCCTGGGTAATACATTACAATGATTTGAGCACTGAAAGGGCGACACATATAAGAACAATAATTAATGATAGCTCATTTATGTAACGCCCTTACAGGGCTTAAGATTTTTTTTAATAGTTTCCCAGGGCGTTGCCCTGGGCTGGTATGTGCAGCCCTTTCAGGGCTAAAAAAATGCCCTCTTTTTTGAAATGCGCCCTTTAATAGATCGCATAAGAAAGAATGAACGCGAAGAGACGTATCATGCTACGTCTCTACAGGACATTAACTTCAAAACGAACAATTTCAATAATGGGGATGTTGCTTTTAGAGCATTCCTAAGATAAAACAACGATCAAAGCATAAGGATTTTCAAATGAATGAACGACAAATTATTCACCCACACGCTAATTTTTTCCAAAGAGCTTTTTCTCGTAATGATGTTGCCCATGATTTTATTTTAAACTACCTTCCAAAAAAACTGGTTAATTTGATTGACCTTAACACTCTTGAAATAGATCGCGAGTCTTTTGTTGATATATTATTATCAGCAACGCAATCTGATATTTTATTTAAAATCAATACAAAAGATGGCAAAAAGTTACTGATCTATTTTTTAATTGAGCATAAAAGTTTTCTTGATAAGTGGGTATTATTTCAGTTATTAGGTTATACAGTTCGCATCAGTGAACGAGAAAGAGAAATAAAAAAACTGGAAAGAACAAAGCAAAAGAAAAATAATATTGACAAAGGGCTAACGAAAAATGATGGCATTGAAGAAGAATGCATCAGTGTTGTTGTGCCTGTCATTTTCTATCATGGTGAAAAAGAATGGAATATTCGAAAATTATCATCATTATACTGTGATTCAAGTGGTCTTACAAACTATATACCTGAATTTGATTATGAGTTGGTCGATTTGTCATCTTATAAAAAAGATGAAATAGTCGGCAATGTATATCTTAAAGTCACCATTCTCGTAATGAAATATTACTATAGTGACAACTTTGATTCATTACTATTACATGCCTTGTCATTATTGTACGACTTTGTTGATGACTGGTCAACAATCCATTTTATTTCAATAGTATTATTGTATTCAAGTTCACATAAAACCCGTGGACAAGAATGGTTAGTATCAATCATTGAAAACAATTTTAACAAAATATTTGGAGAAAAAGGAGGTAAGGTTATGAATGCTGTAAGCAATATATGGATTGAAGAAGGAAAAAAAGAAGGCCTTTTGGAAAAAGCCAGAGAGATGGTCATAGAAGCGTTAAAGGTTAAATATAACAATGTTTCTCAATCCATATCCGCTTTTGTCCAAACGATTAAAGATGAAAACATTTTGCACAATTTACTTCGTGAAGCTATTTTGTGTAACGATATTAATGAGTTCCAGTATCATTTGCAAAAAATAAACAGAGTATAATCCAAATTGCCGATGAAAAAAGGGCATCCTTCATATTCAAGTTAACATTTTTCGAGTACAATTGGGCGTATCCATCGGATGGGGGAAGCAAAGTTCATTTTCATTGTCTGAACCTGGATTACACAGATTAAGATGATTAAGATGATTAATAATAGCTTTATTAAAGTGAAAACTCTTAAGCGTTTTTATTAGTAAATTATCTATTATAAATAAAAGTCTTTGCTCAATTTGCCTCACTTTAAAAATCATCTTAATCATCTTAATCTGTGTAATCCAGGTTCAGACAATGAGAATGAACTTTGATTCCCCCATCCGCTGGATACACCCAGTACAATTTGTCTTATGAAGAGACGCACGGTTAAACAGAGTTCCCAATCAAAAGGAGAAAAAAATGAAACACTACCTTATTATCGCCACAATCCTATTTTATACCACCTGCTTTTCCTTTGCTCAGGATGCAAAGGATATTATGCAAAAAGTAATCGACAGAAATGATGGCACCACTGAAATAGCCAGGGTTAGACTGTCAACCTGTCGTGTGGTCAAAAAAGGTCGAAAACTGGTATGTGCAGATTCCCCCAGAATCAAAATTCTAGACATGGTTCGAAAAGATTATGGACCCAAAGAAAAAGACCATAAAACTGTCAGTATCATTATTGAACCGGCTGCAGAAAAAGGCATTGGCTTTTTACAATATGATTACGATCAGCCTGGTAAAGATACAGATCAATGGCTCTATCTCTCTGCACTGGGAAAAGTCAAGCGCATTGTATCAGGTAATGACAATGAACCCAAAACCGGCAGTTTTTTTGGCACTGAGTTTACCTATGAAGACATGGAAAGTATTCATCTTGAAGACTATTCATACAAAATTCTTGGCAGTGAAACTTATCAAAAACGATCTTGCTGGGTCATCGAATCAATTCCAGGAAAACAACGTGCGAAAAAAAGTAATTATTCCAGGATGATGGATTGGATTGATAAAAAACGATTCATCGCCCTCAAATCCATTTTGTTTAATCGTCAGGGCAAAAAACTAAAAAAAATATACAACAATAATATTGAAATCATTGATTCGATTTTGGTGCCCAGAAAAATTATTGTTTACAACCTCGAAAGTGGACGTCGAACGTTTTTGACCTATGAAAAAGTCGCATTTAACAAACCGGTTTCTGATGACTTTTTAACCCAAAGAACCCTCATTGATGGTGTATTTCGGGAAAGTACTTTAAAACAATATCAATTGCATTTAAAATGAAAAACGCATGTCAATACATCCTGATATTCTCTTGCTTAATTACTTTTTTGTTCTCATCAGTATGGGCAGCCAGCCAATTTGATTCTGATGATGATATGGTGTTTGAAGCCGATGATTCGTTCGATTCAGATGCTATGCAGTTTGATTCTGATGATTCATTTGATTCTGATGATCCCATTTTTGAAGACAATGAATTTGTGAGTAATGATGCAGCATTGAAAGCAGAAAAAAACACTGCGCCCTGGTACAGTAATCAACTAATAGACGATTCTCGTTTTACCTTTGGCTACGAATTTTCTCACCAACTGTCAATCAAACCATCATATATAACCCATGATATCTATCTGAGACAGGAAACTCAAACCCTCTTGAGAGACAATCTATACGTCAAGTTTGATGGCCGATTCAATTATTATTTTGATAATGATCATCGCACAAAGGCACGCCAGAAAAGCATCTTGACAGATACAAATCTCAGAGAACTGTATTTGCAATTTGGATTTTCTAAATTCAATGTGACCTTTGGCAGGCAAATTGTTGTTTGGGGAAAGGCTGACACGCAAATAATAACCGATGTTGTATCTCCCAGAGATAATTCAGACTTTATATTTATCAAGCTGGAAGATTCCCGATTGGGCCAACTGATGCTATCTTCGGATATTTACAGTGACTGGGGTCATTTTTTTGTTTTTATTTCTCCAAATCCTCTGATAGACAATGAACCAGATCCTGGTACAGCTTATGATATTTCAATTCAGGGATTTGACTTTTTTTCAAGTGTCAATACAATGATCCCTGAAGAAGACTTATTTTTGATTTTGGATGATAAGCCATCATATGCAGATACCGAGTATGGCATTCAATGGAAAAAAAACTTTGGAAGCATAGATCTTTCACTCATGGCAGGTTATTTTTTTGATAATGCCGGTATTTATCACTGTTCAGGCTTTGATTGGGAACAACTCAAAATTCAATTGAACAAAAATTATCACCCTTATGAAATGATAGGACTGGCTGCCAGTTATGCTACAGGGGCCTGTTTGTTAAAAGTTGAAACCGCAGTCAAAAAGCGACTTTCCTTTCAAAGCATTGATGTTCTTAATCTTGATATTGGCTCTGTTGAAAAAAATATTATGGACATGGGAGTGGGGCTTGAATACAATGCCAATGGTCGGTATCTGGTTTCAGGAGAAATATCCAACCGGTTTGTTCCAGGAGATACTGAATCTCTTTTGTTTACAGACAGGCATTCAACAAGTGTTTATACAACATTTACAAAGGATTTTTTCCATGATACCCTGACATTTGAATATATGCTTTATTATCATATTCAAGAAGAAAACTGTTTTCATCAAGTGCGGCTGAGCCATGATCTGACAGATAACTTGAAAATCATATCCGCCTGTGCATTTTTCAATATTAATGATAAAAAAAGTTTATTGTGGTTTTATCGGGATGCAGATCGGCTGTCTTGTGAATTGCGATATTATTATTAAGGACATTTGTAAATATGAAAATACTTCATACCTCAGACTGGCATTTGGGCCATCAATTATGTAAACAGGATAGAAAAAAAGAACATGAATACTTTATCAACTGGCTGCTTAAAACTATTGACAAGTATGACATTTCAGTATTGATCATTTCCGGCGATATTTTTGATAGTGGATTCCCGCCCAATTATGCCCTTGCACAGTATTATGATTTTCTCAGAAGACTGTCAGAAACATGCTGTCATCATGCGATTGTTGTGGGTGGGAATCATGATATGCCATCCACGTTGAATGCGCCGCGTGATATACTCAGGTATTTTCAAATTCATGTTTTTGGGGGGGCAGAATCAGAGAATAAGAATCAAGTTGTTCCAATCCAGGACAAACAGCACAGACTGAGCTGTATTGTATGTGCTGTCCCATTTTTACGTGCCCGAGAACTTAAATTAAATCACACAGGTGAAACGTACTCCCAAAAGGATCGAAGTCTGATTCGGGCAATGATAAACCATTATCAACAAGTGGCCGATCATGCACAGACAATCAAGAATAAGTGGTCATTTCCAGTGCCAATGATCGCAACCGGCCATTTGTTTACTGCTGGTGGTAAGATTTCAGATACAGAACGTGACTTGTATGTGGGCCAGTCAAAACATATACCGGTGAATCAATTGCCCAAAATATTTGACTATATTGCATTGGGCCACCTTCATCATTGTCAACGTGTTAGAGAAACACCACCTGTATATTACAGTGGCTCACCCATTCCCCTTAGCTTTAATGAATCCAGATATAAACAATATGTTTTATTAATTGATTTTGACAGCAATAATATCCCTTCTGTTCAAAAAGAGCTTATTCCGCGATTTCGTCCGCTGATCAAAATAAAAGGGCAATTACAGGATATTGAATCAAAACTGTCCCATTTAACAGTGGATCAATCCAATGTTCTAACCCCCTGGATTGAAATTGATGTTCAGGATGAAAAACCATCACCAGGCATGATAGAAACAATGACCGCATTATGTGAGAATCAGGCATTAAAACTTCTAAAAATCATTTGTCAGCCATCAAATATCCAGTCAGTAGAGTTTCAGGCACAAAAGCTAGACGAGTTGAAACCAATTGATGTATTTCAAAAGCGATGCGAAGCAGATGGTATTTCAGGCGACAATTATGATACCCTGATGGATACCTTTAAGGAATTAATGTTTCTGGTTCAATCACAGCCTGACAATCCAGAGGATTGATATAAATGCATGACCTGTCCCACTGCACTGGTGGGAGAATATCGGTTTTCACAAATATCCTGTTCAATTTTGGGCAAAATTGATTTGACATCTGGATTTTGAAAAAACATATGCTTCAACTGATCTTCAATGAGAGAATAAAACCATTTGAGGGCTTGATTTTTACGTTGTTCAAAAAAAACGCCCGATTTTTTTGTTATGGCACAAAAGGAAATGATAACATCCCAGATATTGGCAATACCATCGCCAGTAACCGATGAGCAGGTATATGCATGGGGACGCCAACCTTCAATAGCAGGTTGCAGGTAATGTAGCGCTCTTTCAAATTCATTCCTTGCAGACTCGGATCTTAATTTGTTATCACCATCAGCCTTGTTAATGACCAATGCATCAGCCATTTCCATGATTCCTTTTTTAAGGCCTTGAAGCTCATCTCCGGCATTGGCCAGCATCAGCAACAAAAAAAAATCCACCATCGAACGAACAGTTATTTCACTTTGTCCAACGCCAACAGTCTCAATTATAATGACATCAAAGCCAGCCGCTTCGCAGATCATCATCGTTTCACGAGTTTTTTGAGCAACTCCGCCCAGAGTGCCGCTTGATGGAGAAGGGCGGATAAAACACCGACGATCTCGGGATAGTTTTTCCATCCGAGTTTTGTCCCCAAGTATGCTGCCCCCTGTGATGCTACTGCTTGGATCAACCGCAAGAACTGCCAGGCGGTGGCCTTTTTCCAGTAAGAAGCAACCCAAAGCTTCAATAAATGTACTTTTACCAACGCCAGGCACACCAGTAATGCCAATTCGAATGGCATTGCCTGTGTGGGGTGTCAAGATATCCAGTATGCTTTTTGCCATTTCTCTGTGCAGGTTCGACTGACTTTCGATCAGCGTGATTGCACGCCCCAGTATGGCACGCTCCTGGTTCAATATACCGATGACATAATCATCTGGTGATAATTTTTTTTTATAAATAACTTTTTTGTTTGGAATGGTGCGTGGTTTGTAAGAACGATTGCCATCATGCCCCCCAGATACGCCAGGGACTAAAGATGTTGCAAAGGATTGACTGTTCTCTTGAGCCCATTCAGGTTTTTTAGTTTTAATTCTTATCATTGTCCTAACAATTGTCTGGCTGTATAAATAATTAATAGGCCGGTAAACATTAAAGCGAGTCCAAGGCTGCGTAAGGCAGACTCAGACAGGTCCAGTACCTGGGATAACAAAAACCGAAATTTTTCAGGACATAAAAACCAGGGAGTACCTTCAACAAACATAACCATACCGATGACACATAAAAAAAATTCCATAGCTAAACACCTTTATTGTTTTGATAATAAATAATTGATTTTTCTTGAGAATGATTACCAACAATCAGGCACAAATCTGTCATCATTCATGATTTGTGCCATTTCCCTATCTGCAAAGGTCAGTACTAACTCTATGTTTTTTTTGCTGTCAACACAAAATGTGCAGACATTTTTTTTTATTCCCTTTTCTTTATCATGAATCCATTCTTTTTGTAAGGGAAAAAAAGCGAGCATCAATTTTGAGGTAAGCCCAATATTTTTTAAGCTGTGAAAAACCATAATTAAATGATAATAAGGATTTGGATACCAGTGGATTCAAACGAGTATTCATCCAAATAGAGGAACTTATTTTTGTTAAACGTTCCTGGCAACAAGTATAACAAAAGGAAAAACTATGACTGATGCAACAATAAAAGCACTTGATGGTTTAAGAGATCTGTCAATGCTTAAATGGTATGTGATTCCAATGCTCGCTTTTGTGTTTTACATTTATACAAAAGAGATCAAGGATGCAAAGCAAAGCGGCAATTGGAATGCTGTTTTTGCAGGCGCCACAATATTTGGTGTCGATTTTTTTAATGAAACCTGGAATAGTTGGGTAATGGTATTCACCGGTCGATCTGCATTCTGGACTGCCCCCGGAGATACAGCATTTCGAACAATGGTTGGGTGGAATATTGAAATCATGTTTATGTTCAGTATTATGGGAATTATTTACTATCACACCCTTTCTGAAGGTAAGGATATCAAACTATTGGGATTGCCTGAAAAATGGTTCTTTGCAATTGCTTATTCCGCTTTTAGTGTTTTTATTGAATGTTTTTTGAATATGGGCGGCCATCTGGTTTGGGAATATCCTTTTTGGGAACGTTCTTTTCAAGGGGTCTGGTTAATTTTCTTGATGGGTTATTTTCACTTTTTCTGTGCTGCAATTTTTGTCATGTGGCTAAAGACAAATAAACAAAAACTGACTGCCCTGGCAATTATTTATGCTGTACCAACTGTAATGAATATTTTTGGACTGGGTGTATTTAAATGGAATTATTGACATGAAGCTGGGGCCCCCAATCTTCTTACCCATTTAATGCGGTGCAAATGATAAATCGCATAAACGTGTTGACCGGGAAAAAAGTTGACATTACGTGTTGATATTTCAGCAAACAATTGTATTTGTCCAATAAGAATAGAGATAGATACGCGAATAAATTGGGAGCGGGCGATCAGACGTGTGATTTGACCTTTAAGGGCCACCTTGTTATCTGCAATATCAGGTTTTTGCAGTGTGATTGTAATATCCATTGGATCAATCAAGGCAATGGCATCAGGTGCTGGTGGCAAGGATACCAAAACAGGTGTGCCTTTTTTTTGCCATTGATGGGCATTTATCTGAATATAAGGGCCCAAAAAAATATTCATACGTCTGGCCCCGATATGGTTGCCTTGAAATAAAAAAATTTGCTTGTTACAGATTTCAGATAACCATTCATGATCGTGACTGGCAATAATCAATGTGGTGTGACGTTTTATTTTAATAATCGTTTCCTGAATGCGAATGGCGCTTTCAATATCAATGCCAGCAGTGGGTTCATCTAATATCAAGACTTCTGGTTGAAGCGCCAGCCGAGCAGCCAGTGCAACACGTCGTTTTTCTCCACCAGACAGTTCATTTTGGTGACGTTGGGCAAAACAACCTGGATCAAGCCCTACAGCATCCAGAGCTGCCATAATTCGATTGTGTTGATTGTACTTGTCCTTCCTGAGTTTAAAGCCATAAGCAATGTTCTCTGCAACTGTCCGGTTCAATAAACATGATGATTGCGGCAGCATACATACTTTGAATCGTATTGATGGTGAAAAAGGAGAAACAGGCTGTCCATTGAAATAAATTGTTCCCTGTGTTGGGGATTCAGCGCATGCTAATATTTTCAATAAGGTTGTTTTTCCACTGCCATTGGGACCAACAATCCCAAGACTTTCATTCCGATTGATATGTAATTTGTCTAGTGCTAATGCTTTCAAGTTACCATAATTGTGCTGTATTTGTTTTAGGTGATACAAGGGGATTCTCTACCTCTTTTTTCTTCCAATTCCTTAATATCTTGATGTCTGTAATATTTTTGAAGAAGAAAGGGGTCGCCTCTTAATTATTAACTATTTTATTACAAGATCTCATTGTCCTTTATCTGTTATTAATCGTTAATAATTAAGATGCGACCCCTTTCTTCTACGGCGACAAATTATATTTTATTATAAAATTAATAAGTTAAATGAATATTATTGGTCAGACGCCATTTCCCGGGCCAGAAATTCACCATACTTTCGATCTTCAGTGAGTATATGATTAATTACCCAGTCTTTTAAGAAGTTAACAAAATCCACAGCAATGTCCAGCCTGCTGTCTTCAATTTTATTTCTGACTTCCAGGGTTTCTCGAAGAATACGCTTGTGTTTTTTATGGTGCATGCGATATTCTGGAAAAGACTTTTCTTTCATCAGAGCTTCTTCATCTTTGAAATGCCTTTGCGAAAATGCTATCATTTCATCCATGGTTTTCAGAAATTCTTGTTCATTATTGGCATCAATCAGATGATATAAATCATTGGCTTTTTCCAATAAATATTTATGGTCATTGTCCATATTGTTTTCATGAACCGCATATTCATCCCGCCAGCTAAACATAGGACTATTTGTAATTTTTGGATTAATCAAGGATTTCATGCGCTTATCATATATTTCAAACAATTTCCAACGCACAATGGGAATATTGAGCAGGACTTTTCCGGGAATTTTAAAAAATACCGAATCCTGAATAACTTTTGATTTAAAAACACTGGATGTACCAAACAAAACGCGCTCTTCACCAATAATATTACCTGCTGAAAGTGTTTCATAAACCTGTTCATCCAACAATCTTTCAATACTTCCGCTTTTTAACATATAGATATCCTGATTGTTTTCCAATGCAATTTCTTGATCTTTAATGTATTGCGCGACCTGAATTTCCTGTGCAATCATGTTTAATGTTGGGTAAGCAATGCCTTCACCAAATAACCATGAATTTTGTAGAAATTCTCTATTTTCTTTAATTCTTTCAATTTCTGCATACAGTCCATTACGTTTTACAAAGTCAAGATACAAGCTACAGGGAATTTCAAGTGCCTGAACAAAATTAATTGCCCGATAGGTTTCTTTTGATTTTTCCTGAGATAATCCTGATATTTCTCCAATTAATCCACCAGCAGATAAAAGACTATATCCCTCGGTAGGTGTGTGAATAACTTCAACTTCACCAGTTAAAACTAAATATATATTTTCATTAAGCATATCCCCTTTAATAACAATTGATTCAGGGTTGAACAGGATCATGGGATTGTTTAGCAACATCCTGAGTTGATCCATGGAGGCTTTTGGAAAATATGATTGTAAAAAGTGAAGTGCAAATCGGCGGACATAATCCTGGTGTGATGGAATTAGAACATCCACCATGCCAAAGGGAGCGCCAGAGCCAATTTCCTTTTGACGATTGGTCAATTCTTTGGAAGTATGGGATAGAATGATCTTATCTGATGAATCATTGCCAAAATCTTCAGCAACACCATGAATCAAGCCACCGCCAATGTCAATTTTTTTGATATTCAAAGGTTCCAGATAATGGGTACAAACATCATCATACCATTGCTGAGAAATCCCATTGGCGTCTGGATCATCAGTGATCATGTTTTTTAAAACATTCAAAGAAACAATATCTGCAAAATGACCATAAGTTTTGTAGCCATCTTTGCCCAATGCTCGAAAAATTAAAATACTGGTTTCAACTGGATGGGGTGAAAAAAGCGGTTTGACTTCAAGACTTTCAATATTGTTCCATGTATCGAATTCAAGATCATGAATATCAAAATAATTGGCAAAATCTTCTTCCTCCATTGATACCAATGCAGACAGCTTCTTGGTCACAGATGCACGCACCAGCGCAGTTGCAAAGTACTTGATACGATGATCGGTATGCATCAAGCTTGTCAGGCCTGAAAAATGATCATCATGGGCATGGGTATGAAAAATGCCTTCTATCTCATTCACGCCAATGCCCAATGCTTTTAAACTGTAAAGTATGTTAGGGCCGGTATCAATTAAATAAATTTTGCCCTGGAACATCAAAATGGATGACATTGTCGGGCGGTTTACATCCCATCCATCACCCTGGCCGGAATGAAGCACAGCAAAATATTCACGTTTTATATGATGAAAATCCAATGTGTAAGAAGCGCCATAGGTTTCATGGGGCTTGAGATTTAGATCGACTGTGACAGTTTCATCTTTGTATTGAAATTCAAATACATTTAATTGAAGGCGTCTCACAAAAACATTGTTTCGTATTTCAATTAAATCGTTACTGATAACTCGACTATCCAAAAGAGCTTCTGTATTTCTGATTGCACCAAAGGCAAATTTGAGTTTTAATCGCATCATATCTTTGGTTTTTTCAGGTGACATGCCAGCATCCAAAATTTCACTCTCGGAAATCAAGCCATAGTTGCCCCGATAAATATATTGCATTTGAGCTTCAACCTGATTTTCCGAGCCAATGAGCATGGGTTTCACACCTGTATTGTTTGGATGATTTGGCAGGATCATCCCCTGAAAATAGAGCATTTGCAAAACTGGAAATTCTGCCATATTGGCAAATCCACCATTTTGAAGCATAACATCAGAAAGTAGAATGACATTTGGACCGGTCTCAAATGTAACCCCTTTTTCTTCACGTGTGACAATCAATCCTCTATTTTTCATATGCTTGACGCTGTCTGCCGGGCACCCGCATAATACATAAATGTTCTCATCAGGTATTTCCACCCAAAAGACACCTTTTGTTACCTGGATTTTTCCAATTTTTGTCATACATTGCTCCTTTGGTCACAAAAATAAAATGACAGCCTTGTATCAAAATAAAAAAAATTGATCAATAAAAAAGATTGGGTGTTTTGTAAATTGTGAAGAAAACAGGAATATATTCATTTCATTACACATGGGCATTGGATTTCCTTAAACTGTCGGTCCAGAGTACCGGTAATGTCAATTGTCATGCCATCAAAACCTTCATACTCACTTTTGTATGAAACATCGACCGGATGTCGGGTTCGCCATCGAAATAAGGCATCATCACCGCATTTGCATATTTTTTCCTTGCCATTTTCATTGACATACACTTCAAGAATTTCAAAATTACGTTTGCCTTTTAGACGATATGCGCCCCCCTCATTTTGTGGATCAAAATTGATAACATGTTCCTGGTCTTTGCTGCGATACTTGAGTGAATAAACAAATCGTGCGTTGTGGATTGTCACTTTTCCGCCTGCTGAATAGACAGGTGGGATACTTGTAAAGATGAATATGATTGTTAGAATGATGCGCTTTTTTAGCACGAATCCCTCCTTTTTGTTGGTGTTATTGTATTATTGTTCAATTATATTTTTGGAGAGTTGTGGCCAGCCCCCCAACTCCTGGGGCGTCCAGGAATGCACTCTCCGCTGGCGCGTGGGAAGGATAAAATGTCGGTAATGATTTTTATGGCATGGTTTTTGCTTTCTCGTTCCCACGCAAAAAAGGAGTTCGGGAGTAGGAGGCAGCCCCCAACGCCCCCTTAACTGGAATATAAAGAATGCCCTCATTTCATAGATCGTACCAAAAAGAAAGGACGCGCAGAGACGTAGCATGCTACGTCTCTACCGTAAAATTATCTGAAAATGAACAATAATTAATAATGGGGTAGTTGATTATAGAGCATTCTTTGGTTCGCCCCTACAATCTAATGAGAATATCGTTATCCCTTGAATTTCATCCGATTTTCTCCCCAAAACTGCGCCGCCAGGGAAGGCAGCAACAAAATGGCGCCAAACATGCTCAATAAAAACATAAATGTCAATAAAACGCCAATGTCTACCTGAAATTTCAACTCGGAGAAAATCCAGGTACTCACTCCCACAGCAAGGGTAAAGCCAGTAAACATCACAGCACTGCCAGTAGTTCTCAATGTTGCCAGATAAGCCTGATATAACGATAAGCCCTTTCGCAGATTTAACAATAAAGGCGTAACAATATAAATTCCATAATCAACACCAATACCAACACCCAGAGCCAGAATGGGCAATGTTGATACTGTTAGCCCAATTTGCAATAATGTCATTAATGCCTGGGCCAAAATAGAGACAATGACCAATGGTAATATTACACAAAATGTTGCGATGATAGATCTGAAAGTAATCAAACACAAGAATATCACCACGCCATAAACCCACATCAGCATTGGATTTTGGGCAGCAGTTACTGCTTCGTTCTTTGCTGCCATTACCCCCACAGGGCCTGTGGATAATCGAAAGTTAAGTTTGTCATTGGGATGTTCGACCACATAATTTTTCACCGCATTAACAATGGTTTCAATGGTATCTGCTTTATGATCTTTGGTGTAAATAATTACCGGTATGACAGAGCAATCGCCATTTAACAGACCTGAACCGCTTTTGATTCTTTGAGTTGCCTGAGTCAGGACATATACATTTCTGGAGATTACGCGCCATTTCAGATTGCCTTCATTGTAGGCAGCATTGAAAATCTTGGAAACTTCGGGTAAACTGATTACAGAATGGACACCAGGCACATTTTCCATGTACCAGTGAAATTCATCAATGGCATTCATGGCAGCATATTCGGTACAGGCATTGGAATAGGCTTCAACGATAATTGATATGGCATCAACACCGATTGAGAATCGTTCAGTGATAATAGCAATGTCTTTATTGTAGCGAGAATCTTCATGAAGGGCTGGTGCGCCGGCATGGAGATCACCAATTTTCATTTGAAGGGCATATTGAAAACCAAATGCTGCAATGACAACTGCTATGATTATTGCAATCATGCCTGTTCGCGGTTTTGCCAGATGAGAAAGGGGTTGCCAGATTCGATCATGAAATTCAAGTGTTTTTTCATATTTTTGCTTAAAACTTTTATTAAACTTTAAATAGGATAATAAAATTGGCAGCAATACCAGGTTGGTCAAAATAATTGATGCAACCCCCAGACTGGCATTAATTGCCAGTTCTTGAATCATACCGATCTTGATAAGTAACAATGTGAGAAATCCCACTGTATCACTGATCAATGCCACACTGCCTGGAATGCATAGTCGTCGAAAAACAGCACGGGCAGCTTCATAAGGCGACATACCGCTGGCAACATTGTTGCCCATGCCATTGATCATCTGCATGCCATGACTGACACCAATGGCAAATACCAGAAATGGCACGAGGATTGCCATGGGATCCATCCCAAAGCCAACTGCATTTAACAAACCCAATTGCCAGACGACTGCTACCAATGAACATAATACTGGCATCAATGACAATCGTCCAGAGCGACAATAAATATATACCAGGCAAAATGTAATAATAATGGCCAGGCCAAAGAAAAATATGACACCATGTGTGCCATCAGCAATATCCCCAATCATTTTTGCAAAGCCAATTATGTGAACTTTGATATTTCCTTGTTGATATTTGTCACGAATCAGTGTTTCAAGCTTTCTTGAAAATTTAATATAATCTAAACGTTCACCGGTTTTGGGATTTATTTCTTGAAGTTGTACAGCAATCAAACCACATGAAAAATCGTTGGATACGAGTCGTCCCACAATACCGGCTTTGATCGTATTTTTTCGAACCTGTTCAATACTTTCCGGAACCGGTTTAAAATCCGCCGGTATCACCGGACCGCCCCGAAAACCATCTTCAACAACTTCAATATATCGCGTGCTGGGGGAAAAAATGGATATCACTTTTGAGCGGTCAACGCCTTCAATAAAAAATATTTCATCATGCACATTTCGGATGGTCTGTAATGCTTCTTCATTAAAAATATCCCCGCGAACATCTTCAACAGCCACTAATATTCGATTGGCACCGCCAAATAGTTCCTGATGCTTGAGAAAAGTTTTCATATACTCATGTTCAAGGGGTATATTTTTTTCAAAGCCGGCATCAATCCGAATGAATGAAGCACTCCAAAGCAAAAGGCAGGTACATATAATAAAAAATGCAATGACAATTGGCCGGAAACTAAAAAGGAATTTTTCAATAAATTGGACAATCCTTTCCACGATGTTTATCTCCTCTATGAAATTTTTTGTTGATTTTGATATATAACAGCTATTTAATATCTTGTCCATCAAGACCGATATGCATGACACCTTTTTCCCCCACAGCTATTAAATGATGGGGTGTCAATTCTGCCACTGATGACAGTGCAACGCGGTCTGAACGAAGATTGACTTTGCAATCGAATCCCCCCTTCGGGCAATGAACAGTCACGCCATCCATACTGACAAAAAAGGTTTCGCCATTTGACAGTTGAATGCCGCAATTGACACTGGCCACGCTGCCGGTTTCAATTTTATTCCATGAAGCGCTCTGGTCTGATGAATACCAGATATTGCCCCGAAGTCCTGATGCATAAATTGTGTTATTATCAGTAATCAATAAATTGAAATACGACCCAATGTAAGGACGATCCAGGGATGCCCATGCGTCTCCCATACTGTTGGATCTTGCCAGAAATCCGGCTTCTCCGGCCATATACAAAACATTTTCATTTGTAAATCCAATGGAATTAAAATGCGGGAGTCCAAAATCTGGATCATCTAACGTCTCAAAATATTTTTCATTCCAGTTTTCCCCACCATCCTTTGTGTCCAGATACATCCCATAAGCACCAATTGCAATTCCTGACTGTGGCGTGTGAAACCAGATATCCATGAAAGGTTGTTCTTTTTCTGGAGCAAAAAACTGTCGGGCCCATGTTTTTCCACCATCAAAAGTGACAAGAATGACAGCATCGTGACCCACTGCCCAACCGCGTTTGGCATTGACAAAAAACACGGCTGTCAATGTGGACCGAGTGGGAACAGTAGACTGTGTCCAGGTTTTGCCATCATCTATGGAATAGATAATATGCCCACGTTCACCCACTGCAATAAAGTTGGCATCCGCTGTTTTTACAATATCCAGTAATAAAGATTTTTTAACAAGGGGTTCATGGACGGCATATAGAATATCGTTGTTGTCTTCGGCCCATGCCCATTGAAATACACAAAAAAACAAACAAATACATACAATCAAAGGGTGAATACACTGATGGTTTTGGCCTTTGAGTGTCTTAACCCAGACATTGACTGAAAAATTCGGCTTGATCATGAATAGCCTGCCTTCCTGAAAACAAAAAAATGTCGATGCAGCCCCAAAAAAAACCACACCGACTGGATTATTGCCTGGCACTGAAATAATTCAGTGCTATCGAATACCTGTACGACGCAATGCGCCAGATGTAAAATTTCTATTAGATAATGTTAAAGAAAAATCAAACATTTTTTCTTCATTATCCAGGTTTGTTGCGAGGTATCGTCCGGCTTGCAGGTCATGGTAAACATCAAGGGTTGACCACAAGGTAGGCACTTCGTAATAATTAACAGCATGTGCCAGCACCACACGCCAGAGCTGATCACGAGTATCATACATTTCAGCCGCCATTGCTCCCCAGCTATCTTCATCCAGATAAAAAACACGTTTTTTATACAAATGCCGAATGCCTTCTTTTAAAGTGGCTTCAACCACCCAGACACGATGTCGTTCATATCGAACCAGGTCTTGATTAATGTGACCGGGTTTGAGGATATCGGCATATTTAATTTTATTGCTATGCAGCTGATAACAATTGTAAGCAACCAGTTTTTCTTTTTTTCCCAGCAATTTCCAGTTGTAGCGATCAGGGGAGCCATTGTAAAAATCCCAGTCATCAGTTGTACGAAGCCCATCAGATGCAGTACCCGGGTAATCATAAGCTACATTCGGTGCTCGGCGGACACGACGTTGGCCGGTGTTATAGGTCCAGGCTTTTCGGGGGGTTTTAACCTGATCAATATATTCATGGATTAACAAAGCAGTACCTGCAAGGCGGGCGGGTGATGTAATAATTTGCAAAAAAAGACCAAAGAGATTTTTTCTTTCAATTTGTTTTCGTGTTGCTTTGGGATCACCATAAGGCAGCAGAATCGTTTCAACCATTTTCATGATCGTATAATCACCATTACGTGTGGGAGCGGCCTGAGCCCCATACTTACCAACAGAGTGACCTCTATAATGGGTAATATGATTCCAGATCGCTTCCACGCCGCTTTGTGGAATTGGAAAAGGACTGGTCCCTTTTGCCCCTTTAAATCCATTGCCACCTTCCACGAGTTCGGCTTGTGTTGCATTGTCAATACAGTCTTTATAAGCCCATTCTGGTAATGATGCTGTTCGATGAGTCGGATAAACATGCATTTTAAATGTTTTTGGATAGGTTTTGAATAGAGCGATCATGCCTTCAGTTAATAATTCTTTATGCTGTTCGTAGTTTTCAGCAGTGACTGTAAATAATTTTTTGTCCTCTGGAAATGGCATTGGATGAAAATCCCCAACATTAAAACCTGCTGGCGGCTTGGTAATACCACCGGTCCACTCAGGAATTGTGCCATCCGCATTGCCAGCACGTTCAGCGCCTACAGGTGTCAGTGGCGTACCAGTAATGCCCAGTTTTTTAGCTTCATCTGCTGAAACTTTTGCCCAGGCGAGTTGTCCACCCCACATTAAAATAATCAAAAAGATAATGCCTTTCTTTAACCAATTGCCCATAAAATCCTCCTAAAATGTTTTTATAAATTTGATAAAAAACGCTATTGGCAATATTTTCCAATAGCTTGATTAAATTGCATATTTTAATGTTATCCAGACATAGTCGCGATCTGCCATCCGATTGGCGCTTCCAGCACCCCAATACATGCGACCGCCCAGGTCCAGAGACCATTTTTTTTGATAGTCAAAGTTGATATTCATGGATCCTGTTTTTCGATGTTTTAAAAAAGTTGCAATGGGAACAGGTGTACACCCATAAACATCATGTCCAAATGTGAATTTGGGGGTGACATTGATACCTGCGTACATATTGTTGTAATTCAGTTGCATCATAAGGCGGTATCCCCAGGAGAAAGCGCTGGCGAAATCGTTTGTTTCGACACCTTCGGGGGCGTAGCCCAAAATTTTATATGCAGTATTAAAATATCCATCTACACCAGAACTGACAGCATGTGTTGGATTGCCACTTCTAACAGTGCCCAATGCATCGAATCTTAATACATCTTCTTCAGGAAGATCGTGAACATAGACATAGCCAAATTCGGCCAGGGCTGTCAATTTGCTTGCGCCTAAAACATCAGAAAAAAATTGGGTGAATGATATTTGGGCCTGGCTTACGTCAAATCTTTGATAACCTCTAATATAATCACCAGGCATTGCTTTACCATAGACGTTGCCATCAGGATGTTGAGAATAAAAAGCATTACCCGCATTGCTTATATAAGGAATACCTAAGTCCCCAAGTATGTCATAAAGCGGTGAACTGAGAGCCATAATCATTTCTACATCATCAATTTGCAGGGGCTCATCCATTCTATATGAATACTCGCCTGCTAAAGACATTCCATTGGGAAGAACAGTATTGAAACTTAAACCAAGCAGTTTAATATCTTCAGGATGTTCTGTAAATCCATGAATCCATCCATCTCGGGTATGTCCTGCAAATGGTGAATCTGGACCATAAACATCATTTGTTTCAAAAAAGTAAACATCAGAAGTATCCAGTTTTTGTTTAACAACTTCGTATTTCCTATTGAAATCTGAATCTAGAGCAGACAATGCCATACTGGATAAAGCCCCCATTTGACCGGTTAATATTAGATTCCTGGCATCAGAATAAGTTAATGTATTATTTAGTTTCATCGCCTCGTTTACAAAACTATCTATTAATATTTGATCAATATTTGCACCATCATGAACATAACCCGATATTACCGGTCGGCGGCTGTGGTAATTCAAAAAATAAAATCCGAACTCTGTGTAATTTAATTGTTCCGCAAACCATGAGAATTTTAAACCAAATTGTCCATTATTTGACGCTTCATTATCTTCTAAACGTTCACAGACATGATTAAATTGATATGGAAACTGATTCAATGTCGCAGCTCTATCTATATCAACTTGGCCCGAGTCGCTTCTAGGAGCTGGAATATAGACACCATTGATATTGTGCATTGGATCATCAAAGTTGGGCTTCAAATCCGGATGCTGAAACCCCGATTGAATCCAATTGCCGCCTTCACCAATAAAATCATTGGTACTGAAATAGGAACCCGGCGCATCAGGTATCATCCGCTCAAATTCATATTGATAAAAGGCTTCCATATTGATTGTTTCAGAAAAACCAATAGATGTCCAAATAGATCCCACAGGAATATACGCTTCTTTCAACTCAGCCCCAGGAGATCTGAGCTTACCAACATCAATGGGATTAGACTCAGAAATACCATGTGGGATATAAGTGCTTTCACCCCAGTTGATCACCTGGCGGCCTGCACGTATTGAAAAGGGAATATCCCCAATATAAGTGTTATAGTAAACAAATGCATCCAATAAATCTATTCCTCTACCAATTAAATCTTTGGCATCCTCATTATCCATGATATCAACCCGCATGTCATCACTTTCTGACATTAAATAGAGATCATAAAAAAACATGCCCCGCATAAAAAAGCCATAATCCATGTATTTTAAACTTAAATCAGTAGTCACTTTAACCTGTTCGGAAATAACACCTTTGTCAAAATTTAAATCACCATCATCACCATTGCATGACCATAGTCCTGGCGGCTCTTCACCTGAACCAAATTGCAGTTTGTAGGCTCTATCCTTTTCAGTGTATTGAAAGGGATCATTTACAAATTCCGGCTGATTGGCCTTGCCAATCAAGTTATAGTCACGACTTTCCACGCGAAAACTGGCACCTACTGAAAAGGTTGAATCAAGATTGCCTTCGACGTCTCCAAAAGAAAACCCGATGGCAAAAACACTGGGGGCACCTGCAAAAATGCCCAAGGTCATTGACAATAAAATGCCGCATAAAAACTTAACCTTGTTAAACATCCTGTCTCTCCTCCTTTTTGTTATTGGATTCATTTAGTTAAACACTTATCAAATAATGAATTTGATTTATTGTACGATTATTATAGTTAATATGCGGACTTGTCAAGAAAAAATCATAAAAAAATCATATTATTCCAAAACTAAATTTGTTTTGCAATCATTATGCCATGAATGCAAGTTACAAGCATTTATAGAGAGTCATCAGTTTATTTTAGCATTGTTGGTCAAGGCCTTGAATTTTTTGTTTACATTCAAATAATTCTTGGTATAAACTGAGGGCATCTTTAAAAAGAGAAAAACACCATAAAGGGGGAAATGCTATCATGCCACACATATTAATTGTCGATGATGATACATCCATTCAGAAAATGCTGAAAATTTTTTTTGAAAATAAAAAATTCAAGGTCTCATTGGCCTCTGATGGTCGGGAGGCAGTGTATTTACAGTCAAGGGAACCAGCAGATATCTTATTGACCGATATATTCATGCCCGAGCAAGAAGGCCTTGAAACCATTCGTGAAATTCGGGATAAATATCCCAACACGAAAATTATTGCCATGTCTGGCGGCGCATTTTATCGGGCCCCCAATGATTATTTGACCATCGCACAAAAGATTGGTGCCCATGATGTTATTTGTAAACCTTTTGAATTAAAAGAAATATTTGAAAAGATAAACCGCCTGTCAGATCATGACTAAATTCAGGAGTTTAAAAAACATTGCTGTATTGCTTTCATTGTCGGTATCAACGCATTGCGATCTTGTGGGGGTATCATTACAAAATGAATTTTTGTATTTTCAAGCAAATCATTCTTAGCCAGTGCATGTTGAATGGGTTGTATTTCAGGAGATGATGTCATCATTTCTATGATATTGAGATAATTTCCATAATAGCCGCCTTGATCCAACAACTCTATATATTGATAAAACAGAGTTGCCATACTTATCTGAATAGATGTCATGTCTGCATGGCCGGTCTTTTGGCATTTAACAAAAGAAATCATTGTTCTACAACTCATTGGCCGAACAGGATAAATGGTACATTGATTATCCCTTAAAAAGTAACATTCTTGAAAGGGGAATTCATCGGGTAAAGGTATGGGGGCGTCTTGAATACTCAAGAAAGCTTCTTGATTAATGGTTGTTTTGGGATGATATCGTCTGTCTGGTACAATCTGTTGCGTCTGATTCAAGATGTCTTGCAAATTTTGTTTTTGGATATAATCAATTATTAAACTGCCTTCAATGGTTGTCATCCAAATGCGGTCTGTGCAACAGTGGGAACAGCAGCATTGACATGCAATGGGCCAGTTTTTAGATTGTTGGTCATATAACTGATACATTTTTTGCAGCACTGTTTTTTTGTCAAAGTATGGTGACATGGTTTGCCTTATTGTTTATAGGTCAACAGAGATAGTGAGGGCATTGTGTAATAATTTCATTTCTTCTAAAAGCAATTCATAGTATTTTGTGAAATTCCAGACCGAACGTTTGCCATCCTCGGATGCCAGGCTATCCAGGTCATCAAGAACATCCAGTACCCTTTCAGCAGATAATGTTGTGGCACTTTCTCGAAGTTGTTTCAGGTTGAGAGAAAAATCTTTGTACTTGCCTTTTCCCAGTTCTTTTTCAAGGACCATCAGTTCTTTTTTTAGCATTTCACCGAACAGTGTACAAATTTTTTGATATGATGCCATATCAAGTCCCATTTGGGCCGCATTCTGGCTTTTGCTTCGGATAATCAGGCGTTGATGGGGCAAAATATTTCGCACCATTTTAAGGAGCTGCTGGGACTGGACCGGTTTGACAATAAAATGTTGGCATCCCAGCGCAATGGCTTTTTTTACTGTTTTTTTGTTGCTCATTGCGGATATGATGATGAATGGTAATTTTTTCCATTGGGCATTGGCCTTGACTTTGGCAATAAACTCAAGCCCATCCATTTCAGGCATCATAATGTCAGTGACTATCAGTTTAATTTTTGGAATGGCTTCTAAAAGCTCCAACGCTTCTTTGGGATCCGGGGCGGTGACAACCTCATATCCATTCTCTCGTAAGTTAATATCAAGGATTTTTAAACTGATCAGATTATCTTCAACGATAAGAATACTCATTATTTTACACCTTATCACATTTATATTGTATGCATTACAGCACAATCAGAATTACAGCACAATCTTAAACATAATGTCGATTGCATTGACTGAGTATTATGCATCTATCAGGTGGACATTGAAAGCTGATATTTATTGACTTCAGAAAAAAGCAACCTGAAAAATACATACTGACTGTTGACAACTCACTTAATTTGATTAACATTATTCAAAAATATTTGAAAATGTCAATGGAAAACTGATATTAAAAAAAATTAAAAAAAATATATTTTTTTCTTGACAAAGAAATAAAATATATTTATAGTGTTTTTTAAATTTAATTGCTCCTCAGTAGCTCAGTTGGCAGAGCGGGTGGCTGTTAACCACCAAGTCCATGGTTCGAGTCCGTGCTGGGGAGCCAGACAAAACAGTCGCAAATTATGCGGCTTCAAAATAAAGCCCTTAGAAAATTTTTCTAAGGGCTTTTTTTTATTAAAGACTAGATAAACTATCACCCTATGTATAGACTAATTATATGGATAATCCTATCCAATGCTGTATATTTTGCTCAATCGTCAGAAATGAGTGATCAAGACATACCCAAAAATCTAAACAGAATTATTTCTCTGGCCCCATCCTTAACTGAAAGCATATATTTGCTCAATATGGGAGAATACCTGGTTGGCAATACAGTTTATTGTAACAAGCCCGATGATGCAAAAAATAAGCAACGTGTTGCAACTGCTGTAGATGTCAACATTGAATCTGTGGTCAGGCTGAAACCAGATCTGGTTGTTGCAACCCCTTTAACTGATTTTCGGGCGATAAAAAAAATTAAATTATTGAAAATAAAAGTTGTCACTTTCGACCAGCCCAGCACTTTTAATCAAATGACCAGACAGTTTTTAGATCTGGGGCAAAGGCTGGGGCAACAACAATTGGCAACAACAATCATCAATAGAGCCCGAAAAAAGTTGGAAAAGATAACAAAGCGCTTTAAAAATGTCAAAAAGCCAAAAGTTTTTGTCCAATTGGGTGCCAGACCGCTTTTTGCAGCAACCAGTGACAGTTTTGTCAATGACCTGATCACTTATGCCCAAGGAATAAACATTGCTGAAAAGGAAAAAAATGGTATTTATAGTCGTGAAATGGTTCTGAGCCAAAATCCTGATATTATTCTTATCACTTCCATGGGAATGACTGGCGAGGAAGAACAAAAGAATTGGTTGGGATATCGTTCGTTGAAAGCAGCGCAAACAAAACAGGTACATATTATTGACTCGGAGTTATTTTGCAGTCCATCAGTTGAATCATATATTGATGCACTTATTGAGCTGATTGCCTTGCTTCATCCGCAGTTAAATTGGAAATTAAAACCATGATGCCAAAATACATAAAATGGAGCCTGTCATTATCTGTATTACTGGCGATACTCTTCCTTGTTTGCCTGATTTCGCTGTCCATTGGCACCATGACTATCCCCATCAATAAATTGATCCAAATTTTAACCAATCAATCAAATAGTACACCCTATACAATTTTAATGGATATTCGTCTGCCGCGCATTCTGGTTGGTATTTCTGTAGGGGGTGCTTTGAGTATTTCGGGCGTGATTCTTCAGGCACTATTCAGAAACCCACTGGTTGAACCTTATACACTAGGCATTTCAGGTGGTGCTGCACTGGGAGTCAGCCTGAATATCGTTCTATCTTTATATGAGTACTATGTTTTATCACTGCCCTTTTTTGGAATGATAGGGGCTGGTTGTGTTATTATCATAATTTCCAGCCTTAATATTTCTGGATTGGTGCAAAATGTCCAACGTTTGCTTCTCATTGGCGTGATGGTTAGTTATGTTTGTAACTCTTTGTTTATGCTTATTATTTCTCTGTCTAAATCCGAAGAGATGCATAGCATTATGTTCTGGACCATGGGCTCGCTGGAAGAGCCCAACCAGTTATTGATTTATTGTTTGTTAATTGTTTCAATTATGGGATGCTTGGTAACCTTTAGATATTCTGTTGACCTGAACGTGTTATCTTTTGGTGAAGAAGATGCCTATCATTTAGGGGTTAATGTTCAAAAGGTCCGCAATATCTTGCTTATGATTGCATCCATTCTGACAGGCTTTTGTGTTTCAGTTGCTGGTATTATTGGTTTTGTCGGACTGGTTGTTCCTCACTTTGTCAGACTTGTCCTGGGAAATGATCACCGGATTATCACAGGAGCCAGTTTTATTACTGGCGCAATATTTCTCATTCTTTGCGATTTGCTGGCAAGGACAGTCATGTCACCACTGGAATTGCCTGTTGGTATTGTTACAGGTCTGTTAGGCGGCCTGATATTTATTTATGCTCTGGTATACAAATGAATCAAAATCCAAATATGCTTACTGTCAATCAATTGCATTGCCTGCACACATCCGAGTTTCAACTTAAAAACATTACGTTTCAGGTTCAAACAGGCAGTTGTGTTGGCATTATTGGTCCCAATGGGTCAGGAAAAACAACTTTATTAAGAGCCATTACCCGATTTTTGCCAAAGGAAAGCGGTACAATCCTGTTTCACAATCAATTGATTGAATCATACCATCGTCAGGTTCTTTCTCAGGAGATTGCTATTGTTTTGCAGACAAATAGTCTTGATCAAGCCATTACTGTCGAAGAGTTTGTTCTTCTGGGGCGAGTCCCTTATAGACACCCCTGGCAGTTTTGGGAATCAGAACAGGATATTTTGATTGCAGAAACTGCAATGACATTTACTCAAATTGAACATTTGCGACATCGACCAGTAAATACCTTAAGCGGTGGAGAAAAACAATTGGTACGTATTGCACGCGCTTTGGCCCAGTCACCTAAACTGTTGTTATTGGATGAACCCACCAATCATTTGGATATTGCTCATCAGTTGCAAATTCTCAACTTGCTAAAACGCTTGAAATGTGAGAAAAAAATGACAATTTTGGTTGTCTTGCATGATTTAAATCTTGCCAGCGAGTTTTGTGATCAATTGATTCTCATGCAAAATGGAGAAATCTATCAAAAGGGAACCGCAAAACAGGTGCTGACCTATCAAAATATCGAAGCTGTCTATAAAACGCTTGTGGTTGAAGGGGAAAACCCCATTTCAAAAAAACCGCATGTGTTTTTGGTTTCAAAAAGATTTGATAAGAGAGAAAAACAATGATTCATAACCCTTTAAATCAAATACTTGCCCCACAATCTATCGCAATTGCTGGGGCCAGTAATAACATGTCTAAAATGGGGACCATGCAGTTCCTGAATATCATTCATAGTGGTTTTAAAGGCCTCATTTATCCGATTCATCCCAAAGAAACAGAAATTTTTGGCCATAAAGCCTATAAAAATGTTCAGGATATCCCATCCACACCAGATCTCGGCATCTTGATTGTGCCAACAAAACTGGTCTGCGAACTGTTGGAATCCTTTGGACAAAAAGGTATTCAGCACGCATTGATCATTACTGCCGGGTTTAAAGAAACCGGTATGGATGGCAAAAAGCTTGAGACACACATACTTTCCATTGCCAGGCAGTATGGTATGCGATTCTTAGGCCCCAATTGTTTGGGCGTGATCAATATGCATTTACCATTTAATGCGACAGTGGCGCCGGCACCAGTAAACAAAGGATCTTTGAGCCTGGCATCACAAAGCGGAACGTATGTAGCCCAGAGCTTGTTGTATTTGTATAAACGCGGGATTGCCTTAAATAAAGCGATCAGTGTTGGCAATGAAGCTGATATTGATTTGGTGGATTGTCTGGAATATTATCTTGATGATGACACAACCAGGGCAATTGGTCTATATATTGAGACCATTCGACGTCCCCAAGAGTTTTTAGACATTGCGCGTGAGATCACCCAAAAAAAGCCAATTATTGCGCAATATGTAGGTGGCACTGATGCAGGTGCCAGGTCCTGCTCAAGCCATACCGGAGCAATGGCCGGTCCCAATCATGTGTATCAAGGCCTGTTCAATCAGGCCGGCGTTATTCGTGCGCATTCCATTGAAGAAGTTTACGCGTGTGGACATGCATTGGCCACACAACCTCCTTTAAAGGGAAAACGAATTGCTATTCTTACAAATTCTGGCGGCCCGGGGACATCAATGGCAAATACTTTGGATTTGTATGGTCTTCAGGTTCCCCCATTGTCAACAACGATTCAAAACAGAATTAAATCATATCTTCCCGGACATGCCAGCGCAAAAAATCCAGTGGACCTCACATTTCATACAGACATGACACTCATAACAAAAACATTGCCCGACATACTACTGGGTTCAGGTGATATTGATGGCCTGTTAATCCATGGTATCATGGATACCGGTTGGGCCGAACTGTTCTATCCTGTTTATCAAAGATTTGCAGGTGACAGCCTGGATAATTTAAAAAAAATGTTTCAGTCTGATATGAATGGCTTGATTCAACTGGCAAAAAAATATCACAAGCCTGTGATTGTCAATTCTTTTTTCGAGCGTGAAGATCACGCCAAAAGTACGCTCATGGATAATGCCATTCCCTGCACCACATCCCCAGAACTGGCAGCAATGATGATGGCAGTTTTATATGCCAATTACTGTATCCAAAACCGAAAAAATAGCAAAATCCCTGAAATCACCACACCAAAAGCGGCCCATGAGATTATTGATGCAAATGATACATTGAATGAATATCAGGCCAAACAATTATTACGCGCATATAATATTCCCACCTGTAATGAACAGTTAGTTGAATCTATTGATGAGGCCATTCTGGCGGCCAAAGATATGGGGTATCCGCTGGTCGTAAAAGGGTGTCATTCGGATATTCATCATAAAACAGAACATCAATTGGTGCATCTTAATATTATATCTGAGGATCAACTGGTTCATGCATGTAAGCGTATTCATGAAACTCAGACATTGGCTCAATTTTTGATTTGTGAGCAAATCCAGGGCCAACGTGAACTGATGATTGGTATGAAACGATTTGCCAATTTTCCCCCCTGTATCACTCTTGGCTTTGGGGGGATTTTTACTGAGGTTGTAAATGATATAACACTTCGCCTGGCGCCACTGTCTTATAATGATGCCTTTGAAATGATTAATAGCTTGAAATCTTACACAATGTTAAAGGCCTTTAGAAATTTTGCGGATGTTGATTGTTGGGCTTTGGCATCAATCTTGACTCATTTGGGGCAGTTGGCCTGTCATTTCCAGTGCATTTCTGAAATTGATTTAAATCCTGTTATCATCCAGGGAGATAAACCGGTTGTTGTCGATGCTTTGTTTTTAATCAATAATGAGCGGGAGGGGTCGCATCTTAGTTATTAATTATTCCATCTTGAAATCATTATAAGTAGGCGCTCATAAGTTATCGGATATAAAAATGTTTTATCACATAAGTAAAAAAAAGAATTACAGACAACCTAAACATTAACCATAATAAAGGTGCATATTGAAAACAATTCAAATAATTAAATACAACCTGTTGCAATGGTTGATTATATTGATTTGCCTTCCAGTATTAATTCCATTGGCACTGATACATCCCAAACGCAAACAGACATTTTTTAAGCGACTGGGATTTCAGTCTCTAGATCAGCATGAAAACCCTATATGGGTGCATGCACTGTCTGTGGGTGAAGTATTATCTGCCTTTCCTATCATTGAAGGGCTTCGAAAACAATGGCCGAATCAGCCAATTGTGTTTTCAGCATCAACACTCACCGGCTATGACATGGCCCAAAAAATACAGCCTTATGTAGATGAGATTATTTATTATCCTTATGATTTTATCTTTTCAGTGCAATGGATGATTAAAAAAGTAAATCCAAAAATGTTTATTCTTGTTGAGTCAGATATTTGGCCCAACTTTTTGGCCCATCTGCATCGTAAGCACATACCCGCTATATTACTCAATGGAAGATTATCCAAAGAGTCATTAAAGGGATATCAACTGTTTAGGGGATTCATGCAACCCTCATTAAAGTCGTTGACCGGTATTTGTGCCCAATCCAATACACAAAAAGATCGTTTCTTAAGCTTTGATGTGGAACCATCCAGGATAATTGTCAGTGGTAATGTTAAATTTGATCAAAAGCGGCATCAAATGTCAAAAGATGCCATTGACAACCTAAAGGCCAGTCTGGGAGTGACTGACAAAACGCGAATAATCATTGCTGGCAGCACCCATGAAGGTGAAGAAACAATTCTTATAGATGCTTTTATTCGGTTGCGCAATCAGTCCCCTGATTTAAAACTGATAATTGCACCTCGTGATCCTGGCCGTGGGACTGAAATTCAAGCAATTTGTCAATTACATAATTTATCAATGGTTTATTTTTCTAATCAAAAACCTTTTCATAAGGATATTTTAATTGTCGATCAAATGGGTGTATTGGGAAAATTGTACGCAATTGCAGACATTGCATTTGTTGGCGGCAGTATGGTTTCTGAGGGGGGCCATAATCCATTAGAACCAGCGTCAATGGCTAAACCAGTTGTTTTTGGTAGTGATATGCATGATTTTCCGGAGGTATCAGAATGTCTTGTTAATGAGAAAGCAGCATTTCAGGTAAATAGTCCTAAAGAATTGTATCAAAAGTTTCAATTGCTATTGAATGATACTGCCCTTGCCAGACAATGTGGCCTGAAAGGAAAACAGATTGTTCAGAATAATCAAGGCGCTGTCCAAAATTGCATTTCATTTTTGGATAAGCTTATGATTGCAATATGGCCATAATGCCCTTCATTTATCTGTTATTATTAAGGAAGGCTCTAAAATTATCTTCATTGATATTGATCGTTTTAAGGTAAATGTACTGTAGAGACGTAGCATGCTACGTCTCTACACGTCCTTGCTTTTTTGTACGATCTATGAAATGAGGATGTTATTTAAGTAAGCGGTCATAAATTTTCGGGTAGATCGTAGTATATATTTTTGTTATTCGTCTGGTTGGTCGAACCTTATGTTCGCCTCGAACAAAAACCAGTATCAAACATATGAGCAAAACCAATGTAGGGGCGAACCTTGTGTTCGCCCGCCGAACAATAATCGTTTGCGAA
>Ga0272440_1000389_pt1 | contig 37394 bp, 43 predicted proteins | sample SSMMMBAug17_FD_192440 | JGI IMG/M metagenome (GOLD analysis project Ga0272440, IMG submission 192440) | Marine sediment archaeal communities from Little Sippewissett salt marsh, Falmouth, MA, United States - SSM-MMB-Aug17 | ecosystem: Environmental > Aquatic > Marine > Wetlands > Sediment ...
CAGGACCAGCAGGACCAGCAGGACCAGCAGGACCAGCAGGACCAGCAGGACCAGCAGGACCAGCAGGACCAGCAGGACCAGCAGGACCAGCAGGACCAGCAGGACCAGCAGGACCAGCAGGACCAGCTATCCTGCTAGGCTTGCTCCTAGACCCGCTATGTTGCTAGGTTTGCCCCCCAGCCCCCTCTATTACTAGGCCCTTGGAAATCATACCGTCTATCCCTACAGTATCAAAGCACTTAACGAAAAACGTCCTCTAATCGTTATGAATCATGCGCTTAAAAACCGCTCACCCGCAAACGTCCTGATACCAATAGATACAGAGGGCGATCCCCGCAAACCCTTGATTTTAGGTACTTTGGCCGATTTGCTATCAGGGTCGCCGGAATCTCGATATGGGCCTATATTTATTTCCAAAAATTGAATGGAAAATGGAAAAAGTGTAAAAAAAGAGGTTTTTTGTATTCGTGTAAAGAGTTTACACTGTTAATTATGGTTTTCTGTCATACCCCGTAGGTGTGGTTTGTAAGCCCTATGCTTTTGGCATGATATATCTATATATTTTTGGTAGGGTATATGCATGATATTAACTTCGAATCCGTAGGCCGGGGGTTCAAATCCCTCCGGGCGTATTGATATTAACTAAATTAATAGACGTAGGCAAAATTTTATTTTTTGAGTGTTTTTTTTAAGTTTGTAGGTCATTCGATATAGTTGGTTTTGATTGTTGAATAGGCTTTACTCATTGGTCATTACCGACAATTATTGGTCATTATTGATTTTTTAATCTTGAAGACCGGAAAAAATCAGATTAAACGATAAAAATTAATTGATCATACAATCGGCATTTTTATTTTTGTATTAAATTCAGCGCATTATATCTTTGATATGCTTATATGCTAAAAGTCTGACAAATTAGAGTGTATATAGGAATATAAAATATTATGTAAGGCCTCCTATACATTCTTTTTTTTTCTTGAATTATTAGCATTTCGGCATATCATGAATTTAAATACCTGATTTGTATCAAAAATTTGAATGCCGAAAAAAAATGAATCCATGATTATATTCTATGCTTCCGGGAACATTCTATGCTTCCGGGAACATTCTATGCTTCCTGGAACATCTTTTTTTTTCTTGAATTATTAGCATTTCGGCATATCATGAATTTAAATACCTGATTTGTATCAAAAATTTGAATGCCGAAAAAAATGAATCCATGATTATATTCTATGCTTCCGGGAACATTCTATGCTTCCTGGAACATCTTTTTTTTTTTCTTGAATTATTAGCATTTCGGCATATCATGAATTTAAATACCTGATTTGTATCGAAAATTTGAATGCCGAAAAAAAATGAATCCATGATTATATTCTATGCTTCCGGGAACATTCTATGCTTCCTGGAACATCTTTTTTTTTTCTTGAATTATTAGCATTTCGGCATATCATGAATTTAAATACCTGATTTGTATCGAAAATTTGAATGCCGAAAAAAATCGAATCCCATGTTTATTATCCTTTGAAATCATTCCTTGATGAATCTTTAATTCCAAAATTCCTATTTATCTAAAATTTCAATTTCTTTTTTATTGGTATCAGGTTCAATGTGTCCATATGTATCCACTGTTATCTGTATGCTGTGGTGTCCTAGTTGTTCCTTTACATACATTAAGTTTGTGCCTTCTTGTATTAACGTACTTGCGTAGGCATGTCTTAGATCATGAATACGTGTTGTTTTTGGCAGGTTTGCAAGCTTTAACAATGGCTTGAATTTTCTTTTTCTGAAGTTGTCAGTGTTAAATGGGGTTTCTTGATCATTTATTGCAAAAACCCATTTGTTATTTTTAATTTTTTTTAGCTCACTTAGGATATGACTTAAATTTGTTGTCATGTCTACTTTTCGAGATTTATTATTTTTGGGCTTGCCTATTTTCTTTCTAGTTATTGAACGTGAGATCGTTATTGTTTTGTTTTCAAAATTAATATCATCCCATTGTAGCGCTATTGCCTCACCTAGTCTCATTCCTGTTCTGGCAAGTACTAGCATAAATGGGTAAAACTCAGGTTTATGTTTCTGAGTTGTTTCTAGTAGCATGTTAACTTCTGCTTTTGTTAAAAAATGTCTGTCTGGTTTTGTTTGTTTAGGGAAAAGCCTTTTTAAATTGAGCGTTGGATTTATTGTTATGACCTCATTTTCTAGTGCAATGTTAAATATATTTGATAGCACGACTTTAAGATGCTTTACAGTACTTATTGAATACATATCAAGTTTTGACTGCAAATATTCTCTTATGTCTGATTTCTTTATTTTGTTTATAGGTATTGATCCAAACGTGGGAATGATATGTTTTTCTGTTAATGCTTTGTAATCATCTAGTGTGCTAGGTTTGCACGAATGTTTTGCAGATATTAGATATTTATTTGCAAATATTTCAAATTTTAAGTCTTGTTCATTGGTTTCTAAGGATTCATCAATTTTTCTTAAAACCTCAATACCAATGTCATGGCTTGGAATCTCATGAAAAACGGTTTGATTATTATGACAATACTCAATATATAATTTACCCTTTTGTGTAATTATTTTTCCTGGCATTGTAATTTCGAAATGATGTTAAATGCAATTTGATTTGAGTCATATTGATTGTTCGTTGAATTATATTCATTATTAACTGAATGTGATTTTATGAAAAAATCAATATCATCGGTGCTTAATAATGTATTTTTTCCAATTTTATAATAATTCAATCCGTTTTTCATCCATTGATATATTTGACCTTTGCTGATGCATGCATATTCAGCGGCTTTTTTTGGCTTTAACCACATGATTTCTGTTCCTGTGTTAATTTATTATTTTATGATTAAGCCTGTCTGCATATTTTATGCCATTAATAATTGAGCGCTATCACTATTAGAATTATGATTGCTGCTTTTGAATATCTTTCAAACCCTCTTGCATATTTGTAATATTTGGTGTTGTAGGTTATGTCAGCGATCCAGTCATAAAAGCTATATAGCAAACCACCTCTCCTTTTTTTTCCATCAAGCCTATAACCTCCAGGTGATGCTCCTATTGCCAGAATAATAAAAGGGATGACAAAAAGAGGGTTTATAAACAAGGATATTATAGCAAAGATGTAAAATGTATTTTTCATGCATTACTCCATAACTCAGACATTGCTCGATCAAAAATATTTTTGTTTATCAAGCCTTTGTTTTTTTGGCCTATAAGTTCTTTCATGTATTTCATTTTCTCTTGGATTGCAATTTTATCGGTATCACCTTCGATAAGCCATAAAAAAGAAATGTCCTTTTTCTTAGCAAAATCGTTTATTCGGTTTAAATTAATATAGCCTTTCCTCCATTTCGAGATAGCAGCTCTTGTCATTCCAAATTCTTTTGCTATTTCTGATTGATTTTTAGCGTTAATAGTTGATAAAATTCTTTCGAAGATCTCATCAATTTTTAATTCTTGATATCCCATTTTAACCCTCCATTTAAACCAATTCAGCAAGTTTTATTTTTTGAGTAATTTATTATGTATAACATTATACATGCTAAGTAAACTAAAAAAACATAGATGTGTATAATATTATCCATGTCAAAAGCCGTAATGATAAGATATTACGCATTATAGATGCCAACGTGATATTTATTTTGGAAGATTCATGTTGACATTCTGTCTGAAAGATTATAGACTTCATCTCAAATCAGGATGTAATTTATTATTGGTTAAACTGATAAGCAGGGTAAATTAATTATGGAATTCTAAAACTCCAATGATACTTAGTGTTGACCTGGGGTAAAGTCTTATATGTCATAAATGATATTTCTGACAGAATATCTTTAAAATTACATATGGCTTATTCATTTTTATTCATACCCTATTTGTCAAAGAAATGACATTTGATTTTATCAATGAAAACGCTAGATGTCTGAATGACACTAGATGTTTGAACAGATAAATTATGGTTGATATTTGATATTTGATCTTGACTTGAATCAATATTAAATATCAGCCAAAATGTCATATGGAATATATTATGATGATACGCAAAAAAACGATACGCAAAAAAACGATACGCAAAAAAGTAAAACCTCTTAGTAAGAATAGAGTTGATAGAGTGAATGCCAAAATAGCGGTCAATGGGATTACAAGAAAATCAATCGCTATTGGGATTGCCCGTTCGTACAATACCGTTTGTTTGGTTTTAAGGCGAAAAAGGCATTCACACAATATCCTGAATCAAATTGAGGGATACGTTAGATCATATGAAAAAAAACACACAAAGGTCTGAATGGCCGAAAGGCATAACGGACTATAAAGGATTGGCTATCTATATAGCTAGGAAGGACAAATTGTGAGATTAAAAGAAAGAATGGAACTTGATAAAAAGAAAATACAATTTGTCATAGATTGTTTTTTTCAAAAGTCAAGGGGTGATGGCATATTATACAATTATCTTCATGATGGAAGATTGTTTTATGAAACAGATCTTGACCAATGGCACTATTGGAACGATTTCTATTGGGATACTGATTCATTTAATTTTAGATTGGCTGAGGTCGAAGCATGTTGTCAATTGTATGAAAAAGCAGCGGATGAAATATTAAAGTACCAAAAAGAAGAAACTGGTTTTGAAAAATTTAATCACAAATTGTTGCTTGACCGGGCAGCGTATCTAAGGACAACTAAGGGGCGGAATGCGTGTGTCAATTTTGCCATTAGTAATATAAGGATAAGCGAAAAAGATAAAATTCGAATCATGAAAAGGATGAAGGATATTAACAAAAATCCTTATATCGTCCCTTGTAGAAATGCAGTGATAGACCTACGAACAAATGAACCAGTGTTACCAGATCCAAACGAGTTTATGACAAATTACATTGACGTTTACTACGATTCGCATGCAACATGTGAAAATTTCGAAAAAAACTTGATGCTCGTTTATGATAACGATACTGATTTGATCAAATTCATACAAAAATTGTTTGGTTTAGCACTATGTGGGAAAGTTTCCGAGCATATTTTTGTTATATTTTCAGGTAATGGCCGGAATGGAAAAGGGGTAATGTTGGAAGATATTATGCTTTCAATGTTCGGAACTTTTGGAATAGCAATAAGTGAAAACCTGTTAGTCGAAAGTTCGTATGTTCAGAGTGCGAACTCTCCGTCTCCTGCAATGTTATCATTTTTGGGTAAAAGATATGCTTTAGCTTCCGAATCTACTAGCAAGCGGAATTTTCATTCGGAACTTGTAAAGAGGTTAACAGGTGGTGATTCAATCACTGCCAGGGCTGCTTATGAGAAGTATAATATATCATTTAAGCCAACTCATACACTTTTTTTTATGACCAATACTATTCCCTACGTCGATCCTTTGGATAATGCTTTTTGGAAAAGAGTAATTATCGTCCCTCATGACATACAATTTGTGGATAAACCCACTGAAGAGCTTAAAAGTAATGAGCGAAAGAAAGTCTTAAATATATCAGATATTTTATTGAGAGAAAAATCAGGCATCTTTAATTGGATGTTGGAAGGATACCAATTATATAAAACTGAAGGTCTTGTTTATCCAGATGCAGTAAAAGAGGCTATCGCTGTCTATCGAGATGATGTAGACACGACTGGAATTAGACAATATATAAAAGAGTATTATACTTTTGATGAAGACTCAAAAGTCCTTTTTTCTGATGTTTATGACAGATATCGTTCATGGTACGAAGAAAACGTAAGCCATAAAGATAGAAATATTCCTTCTAAACGGACTTTTGGATCGAGGGTTAGAGCGTTTAGTAAAATGTTAAAAGTGGAAAAATTTTGTGGGGACACTTATATCTATGGATTAAAACTTTCTCGTAATTCTGATTATTAGGGGTAAATATTGAAGAACTTCAAAAAAGTCATGAAAAAATTTTACTTAAGATTGATTCAATTCTATTCAAAAAAAAAGGACTTGGCTAAATTGCGTAGGTCAGACTTAAATGTAAAGAAGTATAACCTATAGAAAGGAAATTTGGAGAATGGATATCCCATTAAAAAGAATAGTTAAAAGAATTCGTGATATTGTAGGGGCAATAACTAAAGGTGACAGCGGGAAATCACTTTTAAAAGAATGTACAATGAACGTACCACCAAAAATTGATTATGATGCAGATTATATATTAACCGAAGCGGCAACAATAATTAATTTGCTTGGATTTTTGGAGGTAAACAAAATTGATTTAAGAGTCATAAATGAACCTTGTCAAGATGATTGCGATATTAATTGGATTGCTGTCGAACACTATATGGATAGTTCACGAGAAATTGCAAGGGCTTCAACTCCGCTTGCAGCATTAAAAGAAGCAAGAAAACGTATCAATGAGATTAACTGGACTGGTAGTGATACTATCACTGCCAGGGCTGTTTATGAGGAGGAAAAATGAAAGAATGTGTGATTTGTAATGAAAAACGTTATGTTTCTTTCTTTAGCTATAGATGTCCTGAGCATGATGTTTGTGATGTGTGCAAGAAAAAAAGAAAAGATATTATTGGCGTTCCCTGGGTGACAAAGACAGGGTTTATTTGTGATGAATGCAAAAAGAGGTCGAAAAAAGCAATATTGGATTTCCAAAAAAAACCTTCTCATAAAACATATTTTTTCTTTCATGATAAGATAAAATGTCCGTATTGCGGTTATGAATATGCAACTGATTTTTATGAATCTACAAATGAAGAAGAGTGTCCGAACTGTAATAGCTTAATTGAGGTAGAAGTTACTGTGACCTATTCGACCAATTTGATAGGTGTAAGTGGCTAAATTTATCTAATATGCAGTTCTGCAAAGTCCGTGGAGGAAAGAATGAATATAGACGAAAAAGGCTTTGTATTTATTGATTCAAGTAACAGGCCTTTTCTTTGTGCAATGTGGTGGGATACTGAACCTTGGCTTTTTCGATGGAATGAATATCATGGATGGGTGTCTCTAAGAAAATTGTCACAACAAGAGATATGGTGTTTTTATGAATTAAAAATACCTGATGATCAAGGAAATATGTATCATAAACGTAATGAAGAGCTATCAACAAAAAGGATTAAAAAATTGAAAGGAAATAAAAATGGAAAATGAAGCTCGTGTGGTTGGCACTATCGAAATTGATTTTGATGCCAATAATTTCTCTGAGGATAAATTAAAAGTGTTTGAAAAAGCGATTGATGTTTGGACAGGCGATCTTGATATAGCGCTGTATGATATGGCCGAGAAATGCGGTTTTGAGATTACAAGCTTGCATCCATTGAGGTTAGATTCGTTAGAAAGGAGTGGGTAAAATGAACATGTCATTTATGTTAACCAAAGACCAAATAAAACAAAAAACAAAAACAGTTACACGCCGACTTGGTTGGAAGAAATTGAAAACAGGAACGATCATAAACGCTTGTGAGAAATGCCAAGGGCTAAAAAAGGGTGAAAAAGTAAATGTTATTTGTAGAATAAGAATAACCGATGTCCGACAAGAGCAATTAAATAAAATAACTAATGATGATTGTACACGTGAAGGCTTTCCACATATGACTCCATCTGAGTTTATACAAATGTTTAAAACACATATGAAATGTGAAGATACGGAAATCGTTTCAAGGATTGAATTTGAATATATAACCGATTAACCATTATTTTAAAGGTTTTTAAGGAAGTAATAAATATGAAAAGCATTGCGTATTTCGTTGAAGAAAAAGGCTATTCAATAAGTGCCATAAAAAGGTTGGTCCGAAAAGGAACAAGTGTTCACCATTATTTAAAAGATGGTGAAGCTATGTATTTTTTGTTTGTTCTCATTGACAATGACAATGACATTAAACGTTTTGATATACGAGATATAGAATCAATATCTGACCATAATCATTGGCTTTATATCTCGAATATGGAGCGTTTAGATATCGTTAAAGATATATTACAAAAGCCATATAATAGCGTTGATCTTTGCGACGTTCCTTTTTGAAGGGGGCAAGATGTTTATAGATCCAAAAACAGTAAACAGTATCAGAGGCGTAGATATAGTAGAGCTTGTTAGCAGTTATATAGAACTTGATCGTGAGGGGAAAACGTGTTGCCCTTTTCATACTGAGAATACACCTTCTTTTTCTGTAAACAAGCAGAAAAAAATCTTTAAATGTTTTGGATGCGGTGAGGGCGGGGGTAGTATTGATTTTGTCATGAAATATCTACATATTAGCTTTACTGATGCTTGCAAAGTAATTGCTGACAAATTTAATATATATATACCAAACAGACCGCCAAGAAAGCCTTTAAATGTGCCTATAAACACTGAAAGGGGTGTTATGAAAAGTCCAAGAAAAATAAATGCTCCATCTGAGTTGTGGAGAAGTAAAGCTTTTAAACTAATTGAATACTGTCATAGAATGATTTATTCTGAAGGAAATGAAAAGGTTATAGCTTATCTCGAAAAGAGGGGGTTTTCAAAGGATGAAATCGATAAGTACCAAATAGGCTATCATGAAACAGAAAGGTATAGAACCGGTGTCGAATGGGGGCTAAGTATCGGAATTAAAAAACTGTGGATTCCTAAAGGAATTGTTATTCCAATGGTTGATCCAGAAAAAAAACACGTCAGATTAAGGATAAGAAGAAGTGTTTTAAGCGAAAAAGATATTAAGTATGCTGTTGTTTCAGGTAGTTCTCAAAGATCGCTTATCTTAAATGCAGTAGATAGTCGAGTTATATTTATATTTGAGTCAGAATTAGATGCGATGGCATTCAGAAGTAAATTCAATTATTGTACGCTTTCTTTTGGGTCTTCGGTGTTGATTCCTTGCAAGGAAGCAACAAGCATTATGGACAAATCCATAAAAATTGTTGTTGCTTATGATAACGACAAAGCAGGAAAAAAAGGATATGATCTTCTTTTTGATTATATGAAAGGCCGAAAATATAAATATCTGGATCGTTTTACTTATCATCCGACGCCATATCATAAAGATTTTGGTGATGCTTTAAAGGATAATACCTTTGATGCCAATGAATGGGTTTACAAAGTATTACCAGAAGTTGTCAGGGCGTATCCTATAAAACAAGACTATAGCAATCAACAAAGTTTAATATAGGAAAAACAAGATGAGTCAAAAAGTTGAAATACAATTTATTCTTGATGGTAGTTTTTACAGAAGACGATATTTAGTTAATCATGTATCTATTGAATATAGTAGTGACTGCCATATTGTTGTAATTTGCAATATTTCAAAGTATCAAAATACTGATCATTCAATTGAATGTTTAAATAATCAAAATACTGATCATTCAAATGAATGTTTAAATATAAAAGAGTCATTGAATATGATTAATGCTTTATTATTAGATATTAACAAAGAATTGGATAATATTGGAAAAAAGGGGGTGAAAAATTATGAATAAAGACCAAAATCAGGAAAAACATATCGCTGAATGGGTAGTGAAGGAAGATGAATACCAGGAAAAAATACACATACCTGTTAACATTACCAGATCAAACAATGTTGGTGATCAAGAGTGGTGTTCTATCACCAATTTGAGTAATGGATCTTTCTTTATGGGTCCTTTCAAGGTCATGTCAAAGAAAGGAACTGATTTCAAAGAATTGTATCTTACTAAATATGTACAAGCTTTGATTGTAGGTTCTGGTGAGTTTAGAATTCGTTTATTCTGTTAAAGGTACAATAGACCAAGTGTTAAATATTATTTAGCACTTGGTTAATAGGGGTTTTATTATGGATTTTCCTTTATGCAAACATTGTAATAAAAAATTATTTTATATAACTGCAATATATGAATTAGGAGCAACAAAGACGATACTTACAGAAATTGCCTTTTGTGGGGCTTGTAATCGATGGTATTGCCATAATAAAAATATAGAATATCGGAGGGTGCTTTGAAGGCTTATCCTTTTGATGAACCTATCAAAATGGTTGATTTTGTGTCGTATGTGACACAAAATTATGACGTCAAAAAATCGAAAATATATAATGATAAGAATAATGGTTTGTTACGAGTTAACGAAGGGTTGGTCAGTCCTGATGATGCATTGGTCTATTTAAAAACACTTTCAATCAAAGATAGTGTGGACACTGGGCCAATCGTGCAAAAAAAATTGTTGCGTCAAATTAAAAAATTAGATGCTGAAATAAGAAGGCTTGAACATGCCAACAAAATAAATGAGCGACAATATATAGAAAGAACTCGTGTGGAGAATTATGTTAAATCAAGATTCATGCTAATGCATACACAAGTTAACAGTATCTTGTCTAGCACGGTAAGAGAAATAAGAAATGCTTTATCAGAGAGTGAAGCGCAAGATCTAGCCACTCTCAAAGTAGAAAGTGTATTTCGAAATATAGCGATAGAAAAACATTTTGAATTGGTTTTAGAGGATTAAATTGGACTTTATTTTCAAAAAAGTTTTTGTCCCCAAGAGAATACATCAGTTGTATAACTGCCAAGCTGAAAAAGTCAGCTTATCAGACAGTGAATGTGAAAGTTTAAAAAAACCTCAATATCAACCACCTTCAAGGTGGGCGGAAACTTCGTACTATTTACCAGAAGGTTACTCCAAAAAACCTGGTTTTTGGGATAATAAAAGTGCGCCATATCTTTCTAAGTTATTGGATGTTTTGTCATTACCTTTTGTTGAAAAAGGTACTGTTATGGCGGCTGCACAAGTGGGAAAGTCTGAGCTTGCTAATTTGTTTTCATTGTGGTCTGTCAAACATAAAAGAATCCCTGTTATGTTTGTATTACCTGAATCTGACTTAGAATTAGATCGATCTAGGCGAATAAGCCGGCTGTTAAGGGGATCTTCTGTCATGCGGTCAATGTTAACAGACCGTCAAAACGATATATCTGACAGAGAGAAAAAACTTAAAGATACATCGATTTATTTTGGTCATGCGACTTCTCCAAGTTCTATAAGTGATAAATCAGTTGGTGTTCTAATCCTTGACGAAGTAGACAAATACCCAAAAAATTTAAAAGATCAAGGTTCGCCGGTGGCTTTGGCATTATTGCGAGTGAGTACATATGAAGACGTTAGCACGACTATCTTTATATCTACGCCGACTGTTGACACAGGGGTAATATTTGTCTCTTATATAGAGTCAGATTATATCTTTGAATATTACTGTTGCTGCCCTTCATGCAAAAAATTTCATGTGATGGATTTTGCAAATTTAAAGTGGGACTTTATATTAACCAGTAAAAAGAAAAAAAGATTAACTAAAGCATGGTATGAATGCCCTTATTGCCTGGACAAATGGGATAATTTTAAAAGAGATCTTGCAGTTGAAAACGGCGAATGGTTTGAAATATCATCCAGACAAGACATTGATAGTTTCTTAGCGCATTCAAGAAAGCAAAAAAATAGTCCTCGTGTATCAGTGGGCTTTAAAATTCCTTCATGGCTGTCAAAGTTGAACAGTTTTGAAAAAATTGTAAAGGCTTGGTTAGATACTGATGAAGGAAAGAACGAAGAAAAAACACATGCTTTTAAAAATAATCATGAAGCAATGCCAAACCAAAAAATAATTGAAGTTGTCAGTGAAGATTTTATACGAAGATTAAGAGTAGACTTTGAAGAAAATATTGTTCCTGATGATACATGTTCATTAATTGGCACTGTTGATACACATCCAAGTCATTTTTGGTATGATATAAGGGCCGTCCAATATTCCAATTGTGGCGGTCGATGTATTTCTATCAAAAATGGGATGGTCGCAACTTGGGATTATTTAGAAAAGCTAATGAAGGCTGAGTATAGAGATCGGTTCAATGAGACACACAAAATTGAAATGATCGCTCAAGATGCGATGGGTCATAATACCTCAGAAGTTTATCGAAGGTTGCTAAAGTATAAAGGGTGGTGGTTTCCTTCTAAAGGTGAGGGTGAAAAAGCAGGAATGAACACATTATATCGTTTCAGTAGCATCAATCCCAGGCATTACAAGAGAGGGCAATCTGGCGCCGGAACTTTAATGCATATTAACGTATTGAAACTGAAAAGTGAGCTTGACACAATATTGAATATTGGTCCTTTGGATGATGGCGCATGGCTTTTTCATCGGTCCACACCGGATGATTTTTTAAACCATTATCGTTCTGAGTATTATGACGCCGATGAAAAGCGATATGTTTTGAGAAAGGGAATGCATAATCATTTATATGATTGTGGGGTCCTTGCCTTGGCAATTATAAACTATTTAAATTTGTATGATAGAAAAAAAGAGACTGATCTTTATGAAACAGATGAAGAAGATTATTTTGAAGAAGACACATACGATTGGTAGTAAAAAGGATTATTATGAAGATGGATACATTAATGGATATATTAATAATAAAGAAAAAAAAAATTGAGATTGAAGCATCTCAGATCCAATATGTTGCATACAAGACTTTTTGCCCTTTATGTGAAAAGTCGGGGCGAAAGTCCAGGCTAACAGTCACTACAAAAAGAACTTGTGGGGATATAGAAATTCGGTTCATGAAATGCTCATGTCCCTATTGCTTTGGGTCTCTTTTTTCTTTTAAAGTTGTTTCAGAAAAAAAACAGCAAGCAAAAAACATACCTTAAATAAAAAAGTTGTAATTTCCATCCTTCAAAAATTAAAAAATCTTAAGATTATTTTATTTATTCCTTATAAAATATACGTTTATTTCATAGGATGTTGTAACATTCTATGTTGTAACCGGTCCCCTTGCATATAATTCTTTTGTTATTTATAATCTTATCAATATCAATCATATCATCAATCAATCATATATATTGGGGTTTTTATGGATTTTATTTTAAACCATTGGGAACTATTCTTACTGATCATAGGTTTTCTTTTTTTTATATCAAAGCCGTTTCTTTCAACAAAAATACCAAAGCCAGCAATGCGGATCATTGAAAGTCTTGTTTATAAATTTATGCAAGAAGCTGAGGAAAAATATCAATCAGGTAATGATAAAAAGCAATTTGTCAAATCTCAACTTGGCGATCTTTCCAATAATAATAGTATTGATGGTTTTAGTCTCAGTAAGTTTTTAGTGTCTGATAAAATAGACGAAATGATTGAAACGCTTCATGAGCAAAATTTTAAAATAAAAGAGAGGAAAGATGAGTCAACTGATTAAATTAAGGTTTCCTGGTGATACAAAAGTTGAATTTTCTGTGAAGGGTAAATTCTCATTGTCTATTTATGGCAATTTCTCAGGATCGGTCACACTGGAAAGAAGATTGGCTGATGACTTGCCTTTTAACCCTGTTAGCGAATTTAAGGCCGATGAACAGGTTAATGGTGAGGATTTTGTTGGAAATAAATATAGATTGAAGGTTGCAGACGATACGACCGGCGAATTGAACTGTGATGTCAAACTAGCTTATCATATAGGGGTTTAGATGAGTGGCATATTATATCCTGTTATAGGTACGTATACAAAGACTGTCGAGAAAGAAAAGTTAATTGATTCAGATATTGTCTTTACAAATTCATCTGGTGAGGTCCTTTCTATTGGTGATATTGTCCAAATTGACATGGTGTCTATCTCTTCTGAACTTAACGTTCGCTTTGATCTTGAATTAATTGAAGGATCAATAAGTTTTCGTTTTAAATCTGTTAATGGTTCTTTCTATAATGTACCTGTTGCTAGTTTTTCTGAGATAACGATTAATGGTGGACTTTTTAACATTTGGGGGATTAATTTTAATAAATCTTTTAAGGTTTCCGGTGATATAGAGCTTGTATCAGATAGCTTATCCTTGATTCGAATATCTGAAACATGGAAGCAAGTAGATGAAGGCAAAACTTTAGTTTATACATTAGCAAATTCTAATTGCGTTAAATTTACTGAGCCTGTGGGCTTGGGTTTAACATTAGCTGATTTCGGTATTCGGATTGATCACGACTGGTCCATATGTTTTTATTTAAAGGACAATAGAACGACTAATCACAGAAATATCATTTTAAATGCGGGGGCTTTTACTATTTGTAGTTTACCTAATTTAAATGGCGGGCAATTAGTTATTGGGACAAACGAAGCATCTACCGGTACATGGTTTTGTGAAACTCCGCGATTTGTAGAAGGTTTATTTGTGCTTGTCTATTCTGCGCAAGAAAAAAGGTTGCGTATATATTACAACAATCAATTAAGTCTTAATGAGACTAAAGAGAATTTATCCTGGGATGCTTCTCAAGAAGTGTTTTTGGCAAAGACAAGATTTCAAGTTTTTTGGGATACACCTTCCGATTTTAACATGGCTGGATTTGGAATATTTCAAAGAGTTTTGTCTGAAGCAGAAATTCAAGAATATTATCGGCATGTTATACCGGATAATTCTAAAGTGTTCTATCCAATGGCGGAAGGTTTTGAAAATTTATTATACGATGTTAGTACTTTTCCGGTCTTTTTGTCTAATTCTAATTGTGCTACTTTTGATGGAGAAAATGATCATATATCAGTTGAACCAAATACTGATTTTGAGTTTGGTATAGGTGACTTCGCTTTATCATTAAGAATAAACTTTAATAGTATTAAAAGCGGTCGTAATATTTTTTTTGATCAAGCAGGCGTTAACCAAAGGGCTTTGCAGTTTGAATATAATAGTACACAAATAATTAGACTTGGCTTACCAGAAAATAAGGCTTCTGGCACTTCTTGGGATTATGCAGATTTTGCGTGCACTTTGAGTGTCGACACTGATTATTATATAGCAGCCTATAGAAAATCAGGAATTACCTATTTATATATTAATGGATCTTTAATTGGAATCAGCAATGGTCTTGATGGTACAAACCAAGATACAGGCAGTACAGCACCTATTACCATCGGTGCCTTATTTGTTACCACATCTTCAACTTACTACCATATTGATGGAAAAATTTGGGATGTGAAAATTACAAAAGGGAAGTTGTCACCGTCAGACGAAACAGCTATACAAAACGGAGACATGCCTTCTTTGAGCAATCTTTCTCTTCATTTACCTCTCTCCGAGGGTGCAGGTTCAACTGCTTATGATGTTTCTGGGAGCGGTAATCACGGAACAATTAACGCTAATCTATCTACTTTTTGGGGAGCAAGACAAGATAAGTTTCACTATAATTTGCTAAAAGGGTGTTCTAAAAGAATGTATTTTGATGGCACAGATGATCATATTATGATTAGTGATGCTCAAGGATTCAATATGGCAGGTACATCCCCAAAGCCTTTTTCTGTAGTTATGAAAGGGAATCTAACAAAAGATTTTTCTGTAGCTTGCTCTATGTCTTCTTATTCTTCTGGGCGAGCTTGGTCTATAACGAGCGAAGGGATGAATACTTGGACTACTGACTATAGAAGTCGTAAGAGTGCTTATTTAACAACTAAGGTGACATCTTCAGCAACAGGAAATGATATTTTTATAGTAACTTTTACTGGGGATAGGAAAGGAACTGATTCTGCCTATTTAGATGATTTTGGTTTTTATTTAAATGGAACTAGTAATTTGTTAACCACTTATGGAAAAAATGACACTTATCCAGACACTGATGTTTTTAACAATTCTGGTTTGAATGTTTATATAGGATCTCAGGAGTCTTCTTTTAATCACAAGCAACAAGATTTTTGGGAAGTTTTGTTTTATAGTAAAGTCTTAACTTCTGGAGAAATATCAACAATAATGAGTGGTGGGACTGTTTCTAGTTCTTTAGAAGCTAGTTTTGTAAATACTGGAAATACAAATGCCGACTGGCAAGACCAATCAGGCAACGGCAATGACGGAACGGTAAATGGTTCACCAACTTTAATACGCATTCCAGCCCTTTCAGACGCCTCAGCAGATGCAGCAGGTGGAACATTAAAAAATCCTGCTTGGGATGGTATAAACAATAATGATTCTGAAACCACACTTGATGACCTTTCATCTTTCCATTCAGAACAAGAAATATTTTCTTCTAATACTATAGAAAATAGCTCTATTGAATGGACAAAACAAGATTCATTACATTACAATCTTATGAATGGATTTCGTAATGAAGACAATGTCAAAATCCCTGCAATCCCAGGGCAAAACAAATCAGCAAATGGAAAACCATTAACAAATCTTGCTTGGGATGGAATCAATAACAATGGTTCTGAATCAACTTGGAAGGAGGTTGAATGATGATTTTAGATTTAGACAGAGAGCTTGAAACTGCTATTAACGCAAGAAAGAGAATACTAGAAAAGGGTCAAGCTTCAATCATCGGTACAGGCGATCAAGTGACAAGATCGGATTTAGAAGCATTAAACAGGCAAATACAAAGATTAAGGATGGAAATACAGATAAGAGACTATCCAATAATATAATTTAACAAAGGATTAAACTATGTACGAATTTCTATTAGGTGGTGGGGTTTTTGCCCTCTTTTTTCGGGCACAATTGTTTGCTTTTATTAAAGGTTTTTATGTTTCTGTCATGAATTCGACGAAAGTAAATGGTTACTATATTATGCGTAATCGTGCAACTGATAACGTTTTTTTTGTTAGCGTCGTTGCCGAGAAGTTGTTTTTTAGTTCGGGTTGCCATGTAGAGCATTTCTTTACAAAGTGGGTCGAAAAAATCTCATGGGGACAATACGACGATTATACTTTTATGGCCGTTCCTCCAAGACAACTCGAAGAAATAAAGTCCGGAAATTTGGCGTTTTTTGAAAGACTTGCCAATAAAGACAAGTTGGCGTTTTCCGATAAAGACAGTTTGGAGTTTGAATAATGATAAGAAAAATATTTTTGATACTTGGTTTGCTTTTATTCCTTTTTTCATGTCAAAGGCCGATTAACGAAACGCCTTGGATGGAATGTGCTTTGAAGTATAAAGGCAAGGTTTACGAGAGAGAAGGGGGGGCGAACGATCCATTGATCGTCAAAGCTTTAGTTCTGGCAGGTTTCAAAGCTGAAGATATTGACGACAACAAGATTGGTTGGTGTGCCTCATGGTTAGGCTACATCTTGCATGAGTCAGGAATCACACCAACATATAGTGCTTTAGGTAGCTCTTACAGGAACTTTGGCGTTCGTGTCAAAGCTCGCAAAGGGGCGATAGCAATAACAAAAGATGATCATGTGGCTTTTCTTGTCTCTACAAGGATTCATAAAACAAATAGTGGCGATTGTTACGAATTATTGGGGGGCAATCAGACAGATCGGTTTCAGATTTCTTTGTATAAAATTACAGATATTGACGAATTTCGAATGCCTACAAAAAAAGACCTGATGGAAAACCATAAATGAATATTATACAGAAAATATTCTCAAATATTTATTCTAGCTTTGAGAGCTTTACAGGCAAAAAAACAGATCTTGTTGAATGGTTTCCCAATATGGTATCCGATAGCGAGGCTGAAAAGGACAGTTGGGAGCACGAAATTAGCGTTGCAAGGTGCCGACAAATCGCAGACTCTGACGTATTATCTGGAGCGGTAAAGAGAGAAGGATTTAATGTTGTTCAGAATGGAATCACAGTAAAAACACCTGATGAAGAGTTTAATAAAAGCTTTGCGCTGTGGTCTAAAATCCCATCTTTCTTTGATTTTTCGGGTGATTGCACTTTAAGGAGCTTTCTAAAATTAATTGTCAGAGCATGGCGGACTGACGGTGAAGCATTTATCATTGATCATTACTATAAGACCGGTTTTGATGTTCCGTTGTGTTTTGAGTTGGTTCCTGTTGATGCCTTAGATGCAACAAGAGATAATAGTGACGATATTATCAGGGGCATTCGTTATGATAAGAAAACAGGACGGAAAAAAGCATACTTTTTTATCGATGAAGACACTTTACAAAGTCGGGAAATCCCGGCTGAGAATGTTATCCATGCACATCTCAAGAAAGCAATTGGACGTAGGCGTGGTTCTCCGACTCTTGCACCATCGGCCGTTTCTACAAGAGATATGAGGCAATATATTAGTTTTGAGCGGTTAGCGGCAAAAGTTCATTCGTGCATCACTTTCTTTTTGAAAACAGACAGTCCGGAAGCATACCGGCAATTACGGCAAGAAAGCAAAATTCCGTTTCCGCGTTCTTTGCAGCCAGGAAGGTTATTTACGCTGCCAAGCGGGACTTCAGTTGAAAATTCAGGTCAGCAAAGACCGACAAACACTTTTCAACCATTTACACAATCTATACTTCAATTGATATCTTCAAGCATTAACCATGCATACCCTAATTTTAGTGGGGATTACGCAAGAAGTTCATATAGTGCAGCAAGGATGGCGACGATTGAGGAAAGAATTGGGTTTAAGGACCTTCAAAAAGAATTGATTGATCAAGTCATATCACCTATACTTTATAAGTATGCAAGGGCTTGTCAAATATCAGGTCTATTGGCAACATCTATTGATCTTTATTCTTTTGTGTATCAAGAAACAATATATTTGCCACCAGGATTTGAGGTTGTCGATCCTTTAAAGAAAGCGAAATCACTTGAAATTCTGGTGGATAAAAAAATTCGTACACTTACTAACATTCTCGGTGACGAAGGGATTGATTTTGCAAAGCATATGGACCAATTAAAATTAGAAGCGCAAGAAATGTTAGAGCTAGAAACTATTTATGCAAAAATCCGAGAATTAAAAGGAGAAAACTAAATTGAAAGATATTTCTATTCCTTTAGAGGAGCATTCGTCTTTGTGGGCTTTAAAAAGTGATTTCATACAAAATGTTTTAAGCTCAATACCCGATAAACTCCAATCAATGTCAGCTCATGTAGGTTCTCAGGGCCCTCCTGATATAGATGCTCTTTTTTATCCCTATGAAGTGGTTAAGGGGGTTGCTACATTGAATGTGAGCGGGACAATATATCCTTTAGGTTATATTGACACAGATCCTGTGGATACATGGTACGATCCAAGAATTTTGCAAAATACGTTTTTTAAATTGAAAGAAGATGAGAGTGTCACCTCTGTCCATATAAATGTTGATTGTCCAGGGGGGAATGCTAGCTTTATTGATGTGGCTTCTTATGCGTTTGACCAATTAACAAAGACAAAGGACACACATGTTTATGTTTCGACGTATCTTTGCAGTGCAGCGTATTGGATTTTTTGCACGGCCAGTCGTATATATGCGACGAGTCTTAGTGAAGTTGGGAGTATCGGGGTTTACATGACGAAATACGACATGACGAAATTTTATTCGGATAATGGTATCGATATTCGGATAATTGCTACTGGAAAAAGAAAGGCTGATAGTTCAAGATTCACTGCAAGTACTCAGGAAGTTTTATCTTCCTTGCAACAAAGGGTTAATGAATATGGCGATATGTTTTTTAATCGTGTTTCGGTTGCCAGGGGGCTAGAGACTAAGACTGTTGCTGGTATGGAAGGACAAGCCTTTATGGCGACGAAAGCTTTAGAATATAATTTAATTGATGAAATAATTTTAACTCAATCAAATAATGGAGGGTTTATGAAAGAAGATCCCACGCCGGTTGCGAAAAATGCAGTTGAACCGGTAAAGAAAGAACCGGTGAAAACAGAACCGGTGAAAGCAGAACCGGTGAAAGCAGAACCGGTGAAAGCAGAACCGGTGAAAACAGAAGGTATGACCGGCGAAGACGTAAGAACCTTGACGTCTCGTGCTTTGGCTGCCGGTCTTCCAGCTGACGCCGTTGAAGGTATCCTTAGAGCAAAAACTTTGGAAGAAGGGACACAGAAAATTTTTGAACATTTGGGGACATCAGATAACGGTCCGTCTCATAAAGGGGCGCATTCAAGAACAACTCTTATCAGTGACAAGGATGATAAGATCTACAATGCCATAACAGACGGTCTTATAATTCAAGCCGGTTTTGATGTCGAGGAACCGGCTGCCGGTGCGATTGATTTTTCAAATGCTTCTTTTATGGGTATTGTTGATGAATATTTAAGGGCTCATAACAAATATTCTTTTGGAATGTCAGAGACTGACAGATTAGGCATCGTCTTTGCTAGTTCTGGCGGGGGACATACCACTTCAGATTTTAAGGAACTGATTCACACGACCGCAAAAACAATTGTCTATCGTGAATATATCAACGAATCCAGCGTATGGACAGTTCTTTGTCGGGAAGTTGACGCCAATGATTTCGGGCAGATAAACGCTGTTACTTTATCAGACTTCCCTCGTTTAGAAGAAATGGACGAAAAAGGAAGATTCCGGTCAGGGGTATTGAAAGAAAAGGGGGAAGGATACAGAGTAAAGAAAAGAGGCGTACAAGTCGGGCTTACATTTGAAATGATGGTTGGAGATCAGTTTGGTGTCTTTTCTGACATTTTAATTTCTGCTGCAAGTGCCGCAAGAGCAATGGAAGACGAATTATTTTTTGAATACTTATTGGCAAATCCCACTATGAAGGATGGGACACAAATGTTCTCAGAAGCAAATGGGAATATGCCAGGTGAAGGGCAGCCACCAACTCTTGAAAGTATCCAGGCGGGCCGAACGTGTGTGAGGCGTTATAAATCAACAAATGGAAGATTCCGACGGATTAATCCAGAATATATTTTGACTTCTGAAAAGCATGCGTCAAATGTAGATGTTTTATTAACTTCTGCCGGTCATACAGGGGACCACAAAAGCGCTTTGGTTAAAAATCCTTTGACCGGTAAATTGAAGCATTTTTCAGATCCTTCAATCGATGATTCTGAAAACCCTGATGGCTGGTATTTGTTTTGTCCTAAAAAACAAGCGCCGGCGTTTCAGGCCTCACGATTGAAGGGGCATAAAACACCTTTTGTCGTCCGAAATGCTGATCATGCGACTGATTCAATAATTTATACCGTGCGTCACGTTATCGGTTTTGGTGCGATTGAACCACAGGGCATCTATTTTAATCCTGGGAAGTAAATAATATATATAATCCTGGGAAGTAAATAATATATATATATATATATATATAGGGAGGTAAGAGATAAGATGAGTACAGTATTTGACCAAGTTGGAGACAGAGTCCGTTATAAGAACACCACTGATTCGGATATATCAGTTGATGAAGTCCAAGTTATCGGGGACATTCTAGGTGTGCCACAAACAGACATTGCAAAAGGTGAGACAGGAACGTGTTTCATTTCGCAATCACACTTTTTGCCAAAAAAGAGTGGTGAAGCAATGCCACAAGGTAAAAAGGTTTATTGGCACAAGACCAATAAGCATGTTTGCTTAACACAGGATTCTGGTAATACTGTTGCTGCTGGTGTCGTTTGTGTGGATGCAAAGAGTTCTGATTCAAAAGTTTCAGTCATATTGAATATGTGATGCTGTCCATATTAGACATTAATTCCGATGGTCAAGCAGACGAAAAAGACCTAGAATTGTTTTTAAACTATCGGTCTTCTTCGACTCTTGAACGTGTACATGAAAAAAGGATAAAGGCGATTACTGCCTTTATCCCTGTTGATGATGCCATTTCTTTTTTAGAGGATGGTTCCAACTCTGCTGTTACTCCTGAGGAAATATTCTTAAGTGAAGATCAATACGAACTTTTTTCCGATGACATAGGCTCTTTTCAATATGTAATCGCTTATCATTCAAAGAAATATGTTCGTATGCCTTCTATTGTTCAATATCAGGAAGATTCAGAAGATAATGGAATCATTTATAAAAATATAAGCTTGATTGTTCCTTCCCAAATAGAATACAAAGATATTGTTTTTGTTGATTATTTTCCCTGGGTCGTTGTGAGTTCAAGTTATCACCTCTTGACATATAAGTGTAATGCTCGTTCTCTGGTTCGGTCAAAGCGTTTAAAGGGGGGCCCTTAGATGTTAATATATGTCCGTGTTAAGGACAATGCCGGGCCATATATAAATTACATGGCTTATAACCATCCAAAATTGATTAATAGTGCGATGTTTGTAGCGGCAAGGGACCAATTAAAAGGAATGAAACAGAGGTTGAAAAAGGGTGGCACTAGAGCGGCAAAATTACCACGTCTATCTGAAATGAGAAGGTCGAGGAAAATATCTAAATATCACAATCGACCGCATTCAAACCGGCTTTTATTTGGCCGTGTCTTCCATGCAATCGGAAGATTGTCAGTTAAGGACAGGCTTCAAGTACGATTTGGGTTTAGGGGGTCTCCAAAATCGCAATATTGGGGTAATAAGGTTGCTGCAGGTTATTATCAGAGGCCGATAACACCAAAACAGCAAAGACATTTGGCAGCTCTTGGCTTTAAGGTTAAAAAAGGCCGGCGTTTGAAAAACCCGGCAAGAAGATTGTTTAGGCATGTGCATAAAGAAGAACAATACCGTTTTTTTAGGAATGTAGAAAAAATAATGGCTAAAAAAAGAGCGAAAACATGGAAAAGAGATGTTAATCGAAAATGGAAAAATGCATTTAAAAAACCTCCTTTAGGAGGGCTATGATGCCTAGATCTTCTTATGACATAGCTTTGTCTATTTGTGAGCATCTTTCTTTGAATGATGTTTTTAACGAAATTCTTTTAGGAACTGATCAAAAAAACCATGAACCTTTAGATCTATCGATTGTTGCTGATGAAGTTGTTGACGATGAAGTTGTTGACGATGAAGCGGAAGAAATCCGATCAAATCATTTGATCGTTTATCCCATAAGTTCTGTTGAGGACGAGGGGCATAACGAAGTCGATATCTACTTTCAGTATACTGTTCGTAACCCATCGGTTACGACTTTCAATAATTTGAAAATTTATGAAGGGCTGAAAACAGTTTCAGACATAGAACAAATAATCTTTGGGCTAAAACATTTTAATTCATTTAGCGGTCGAGTCGTAGATAATGAAATTTTGCCGGTTGAAAATTTTCCCTTTTTTTTGGGATATACAGTCCTAAGATATAGATTTCCTATAACAATAAAGTAAAACATAAAAGGTGAATAATGAATAGTATATATTATTTATTGTATGGTGCAGCAGAGAACGTTTTTGGCACTTTTAATGCTAGTGGTGCTACAACATTACTACCTTATTACAGGTCCTCTTTACAGAGGCAACAATCAAAAAAAGAAGACATCTTGATTAGAACTGGAAAAAGAAGTTCAGGGCAAAAAGAATTAAGGGAAGTTGATGTTTCAGGTTCTATAGATGTACCTGTTGACACAGAGGCTTTCCAGTTCTGGTTAAACTTATTGCTCGGCAATTCGGTTGAGGATCAATCAACGGAAAGCCAGTTCAAAAAAGTTTATAGGCCGGAAGATTCCTTTGACTTGGGGTCCTTTTGTACATGCCAGGGGATGAAAGATCGGACGGATTATTATAAATTGGGCACAGGGTTAGTGGTTAATGACATGAATTTAACTTTGAGCGCAAGTGAAATCTCTTGTAGCTTTGGCATTCTTGGTCGTGACGTTCAATATGTTTCGGCGACGAATTATCCATTTTCTGTTGACAAAACATCAGATGAAAAACCTGATATTGATTGTTTTCAGACGGTCAATGCAAGCTGTTCAATTGATACCTTTGAAATGTTGGGGGACTTTACGGATTTGACCTTAACAATATCAAATAATTGTGCTCCTGTCAGAAATATAAAGTCAGGAACACTTGTAAGCGGGTTCCGGCCAAAAACTTTGGCTATCACAGGTACTGTTAAGGGTATCGTCAAAAAAACGTTGTTGGACATGGGCATCAATAACCAAATAGTAGCTCTTGAATTTGAATTGAAGAAGAACGATAATTCCCTCAAATTTGCTTTGCCAAACACTTCTTTTAGTAATCCGAAAGATGAAGTCTCAGGTGACGATGATGTTTATGTTGAAATGGATTTTACAAGTGAAGGTGGCGCAAGTGCTATATTTGTAGAATACATAGCGCCGGCTTTATAGGGGGTTGATATGGAAGAAAATAGCACAACAAAAAAAAAGAAACCAGAGATACCAGAGAAGATTAAGCCTTTTGTAAAACCTATAACATTAGGTGTTTTAAGAAGTTTGGCTGCAAATACAGTTAAGCAGTTGTTATCTTCAAAAGAAGAGCACGTTTTTGAAAGTATGAAATCTGTTTTTTTGGCTGTGTTTACTCCATTGGAAAATGAGAAAATCCGATGTTTTCTTTTTTATGAGTCTTTATCTCTGTATGATATAATTCTCAAAAAAACGTTTCAATTCGACGAAGAAGAGAAAATAGACTGGAAGGATTATCCTATAGGACCAAAAAGTTTAACTTTTGGTCATATGGAAATCCTTGAATCAAAAGGGTTTTCTTTTTTTTCTCAGCTTTCTGAAGATACACTGGATGTTTTGGCAAAAATGGACCTAGTATTTGAAACTGTTTATACCGATGAAGAAAGGAAGCAAATTGATGCGTATCCTGTTATTATCGCTATGCGATTGTTTGGGGCTGTTAGAGATTGTACATTTGGCGGCGAGGAAGACTTAAAAAACTAAAAGCCTTGCATGAATACCATTACAAGAATTTTAAATATTGCCAGTCATGCAGGGCTATAAAAGGCAAAAAAAAAGAATCTTTAAACTGTTTAACCTGTCAAAGAAAATGTCCGGAGATAGCGCCTCAAAATCTTAAATCGTGGGATCTTTTTTGTTATTTAAAAAATGACAGAAAACGTCATAACGGAATTGCTTTAGGCTTTGGTGTTGACTATGTTTCACTTGATATTGTCGCTCGAATTTTAGGACATGATCTTGATAGATGTACACTAAACAAACTATTTTTCTTGGAACAATGTGACTTTGTTATGATGGATGATCCCAAGAAAAAAATAAAAAAAAATGAGGCAAAGTAATTGGCATCATTCTTTACACATATTGTTATCACTGCAAAAGATTCGGCTAGTGCTGTTTTTCGAGCACTAAATGGACATGCGGCTAGATATCAAAAAGGTTTGTATTTAGCCAGTACACAGACAAGACAGTTAACAGAAAATTCACGTAATTTAAGAGTAAGCCTGTCAAATTTAATGGCTGTTTACGCTGCTTTGTCAGGTGGCCAATATATTATGAAAACGGCTATTGATTTTGATAGCTATGAACGAAGTATTTTTGCGGCTGTTGGCACACAGGACAAAGCCGCAGATTCGATTAAGTTTTTGGAAGGTGTGTCAGATCATTTAGGGCTTAGACTAAAAGGATTGATGCAAAATTATAAAGACTTGGCAGGGTCAACGAGGGGAAGTAATTTAGAGGGAAAGGAAACACAAAAAATAATGCTTGCTGTTGGAACGGCTTCTAGTTCAATGGGGTTAAGCATGGATGCCACAAAATTGATGATCAAAGCCTTTCGTGACATGGTCTCAAAGGGAAAGATCAGTTCGGAAGAGCTCACACAGCAACTCGGCGACCACCTCCCAGGGGCTCTTAAGCTTGCTGCTGACTCTATGGATATGACAAAACGTGAACTCCTAGATATGATGCGTTCCGGCGAACTGATGGCAGAGGACTTAATCCCTCGGCTCACGCATGCAATTTATACGTTTTATTCAAAGTCGTCAAGCCAGAGTTTGAACTCTGCTAGAGCAAATATCAATAGGTTGCAAAATTCTTTTGATAACTTAATTCGGACATTTTCGAGAAGTGACTTGATGAATTCCTTTATTGATGCAGTAAAGGAAATAAACGTCCAGATTGAATTCTGGATGTTTAATAACGCTGAATTTATTAAACAAGATCTACCAGGGCATATAGAAAATATCTTCTTTAGTGTGAAATCCTTCCTTTCGTTTATAGGTAGAAATCCTGAATATTTTGAATATGGTCTGGTTGGTTATTTGGTAGGCGGCAAAAAAGGATTGCTAATCGGTTCGTTTCTAGCAAATATATTGCCTCCTGATTTGAAAGAAACGCTTACTTCTTGGGCGAAATATGGGATGCAAAAAACACAAGATGCTCGAAATTGGGCATGGGATAAGCGTTTAGGCACATTGAAAGATGATCTTGCAGATAAACAGAAAAGATTAGAACAGGTTAAGCAGACACTTAATAATCCGATAGATTCTTATTATAACGTAAGTGAGGATACGATTTCACAATTTAGGGCAACTATCAAAGCTGAACTTGCAGAAGCACAGAAAAATCTGGATGAATTAGAACAGATGTGCAAGAGATATGGCTTTGCTATAGAAGAAAATCATAAGCATAAGAAAATATTAGACAATATAAAATTTTACAAAGATGTTTTGACTTATGAAGATGACGATTTGCTACCTTACTTGTCAGGTAAAGGTGATTCATCGTTTTTTGATAATTTTTTTGAAAGCAGCGAGCGAAATAAATTTTATAATTCTATTCACAAGAGTCAGGAAGCACAAAAGAGCTTTATCCAAAAGAAGATTTTTGAACAACAAGAATTGGTTGATGAGATTAGAGCTATTCAAGATAAGATAGAGCTTTTTACAGGAAAGGAAACTTACACAGATAATAATATCGATGTGAATGTAAATGAAGCATGGGAATCGTTTTTAAGGGAGAAAAAAGCAAGGGACAGGGAAAGAAGATCCTTAATTGACTCTTTGTTTGATAAAAAACCTCCTAAGTTTATTCCGTCAGTAAAGCCATCAAAGGATATTCCGCCAGTAAAGCAAACAAAAAGTGAAGAGAAAAAAGAAGATGTTACTTTTCAAAAGAATTTGGTTGATATAGAAGCGCAATTCAGAACCCATTCTTTAAGGATGGAGAATATCGCTTATCAGAGTTATGGTAGTATCGCTAATTCGTTTAGCGATACTGTTCATTCTACAATTATAGGCGATTTAAAAAGTATAGAAGATCTCGGAAGGAGTGTTGCTGATAGTTTAGCGCAATCTTTTTCGAATATCATCGGGAACATGTTTACACAATCTCTTTATTCATCACTTGGGTTGCCTTTTCCAAATAGCTTTGGTTCTGGTCCTGGTCCCCAAATGCCTTCACATACTCCTGTGTTGCCTCCTGGCCATCCTAATTATATACCTTCGATTGGTCCGGTTGCGTTGTCGCCTTCAAATCATAATATTAGTTTTAACATTGTAGACAGGGTAGGTGTAAGTATAACAAAAGCAAGTCAACCAACTCAGACAGGGGATGGGTTTCAACTGGATCTAGTTGTTGATGCAATAGAAAATTCAATTGTTGATCGGGCTGCAAGGGGAAAATCCGCATTGGCTAATTATATGAACAAAAGGTATTGATTTTGGCTAGTGATATTAATGACAATTTATCAAAAGCTTATATTGGTGATGATCAAATATTGTCTACTCTTGAAATAAGGCATGTCTCTTTTGTCGAAAATGAAGTGCCTTATGCTTTAAGGATTGTTAACGATAACCAAGACTTTCAGGGGTTAATTGAAAGTGATGCGGTACTTGATGCCGGTAGCATGGTTTTGTTTCAGGCTTGTCCTTTTCGTGTTGTTATGCCTGAAAAAGGAAATTTGATTCCAAGTTTGACGGTCGGTATTGACGATATTTCGTTGACATTAAGACCTTATTTGTTGAAAGCTAAAAACTATTTTTCGCCTATTTGGGTTGTATATAGGGAGTATTTGACAGAATATCCCGAACCTCAATTGAAGTATGTATACAGGGTTTTAAAATCATCTGGAATGAATACAGTCGAATTTACTGCTGAAATGTCAAACTATTATAATAGAAAGGTCTTGAATAAAAAAATATTGGTTGACGATTTTCCGGGTCTTTCTATAGGTGAATAATTGGTCTGGTTTAACCGATATATAGGCAAAAAGTGGACATTTGATTATAACTGTTGGTCTTTGGTTGTCGATGTTTATAAAAATGAGAGAAAAATAGAAATCCCAGATTATAAGTTACTTGTTAATAACCGAAAATATTACAGTGTTATGATTTCATTGATGGATGAAAGGGACAACTGGTTTGAGGTTGAAAACCCTCAAACGTTTGACGTTTTATTATTTTACAATCCGGTCCCTTCTCATATAGGCATCTACGATAAAAAATTCAATGGTGTATTGCATGCTGTTGAAAAAACAGGCGTTGTGTTCCAGCGCCTAAACGACTATGGGATGGATAAATGGCTGAAAATCAAATCGTTCAGAAGAAAATTAACATATACTATATGAGCGGGGTAGATAGTTCTTTCTATTCAGTCAAGGAAGTAAACGCTTGCCGGTTAGCTGGTCTTGTCAGGGGTATTAGAGGAAATGTCGTTCTAGTTGTGGACAAAGGACGTGTCTTTTCTATTGGTGAATACAGAGACTACAAAAATCTTATACCGGTTTATCATCTTTTTATCGTCTATTTTCCGGCAAATCAGAGAAACAAGGGGCTTGCAACAATTATACAATTGGCGACAATGTTTTCGTCTTTTTACTTGATGGATTATATGGGCGGCTTGAATTGGGTTAAAAGTCTGTCTAGTGCCGGTCAGTTTTTTGTAAAGGGCATGGCTGGTATGTTGTTAAGCTATGGCGGGGGCCTTTTGTATAACTCCTTTGTACCATTGCCTGAAGATCAAGTAAAACCTGATTTAACGCCAAACGCTACGTATGAAATAAACTACCGAAAGAATTACTTTAAGACCGGTTCTCCGATACCTGATTTATATGGTGTTTTAAGGGTTTATCCCTACCATGCCATGACGCCTTATTCGGAGTATCTAAATAATCAAAAATATTTCAATCTTTTGTTCCTGGTTTCTCATGGCCGATGCCAGTTTGAGGATGTCCGTTTTGGCGATATCCCTTTGACAAGTTCTCTTTTTGGTGATTACCAGGGGGTCCCTGATATTCAGATCCAATACATTTATCCTCATGAGCAACTTCACTTGTTCCGTGATAATGTGTATCTGAATAATTCGGTCGCTTCTTGTAAGCTTGAGTATGGAAGAGAATTTGGACCGTTTAAGACGTGCTCAAAAGTTGAAACGATTGTTGCTATTGCAGTTGATCTGACCTTTCCCAATGGGATCTGTGAAATTAATGCAACATTTGGAAGCGCTTTTCAACGGACAGTTCAGGTTGATATAAAATATCGAAAAATTGACGAAGAAGATATACCAATTGATGATTGGCAAATTAAAAGTTTTTCTTTTACGAATGATGTCTATCACCAATTGTCGTATACACTGAAAATTGATGTCCCCGATGGTCGTTATGAGGTCAGTTTTGAAAATAAAAGCGTTTATGATCAATACAAAAGGGGCATGTGTATTGTCCAATCGTTAAAGGGGTTGAAGGATTCTAAACGGACATACGGCGACAAAACATTGATAGCAGTCAGATGTCGAAGTATAGAAGGCATAGAGCTTGATAGGTTTAATGTTAAAGCTTGCAGGTATTTGAAGCATTGGGATGATAACGAAAAAACATGGTCTGAAAACTATGCACGGTCTTGTGTGATGTGGTCGGCTGTGAATCTATTGATGTATTATAATGACGATATACAGGAATCTGATATTGATTGGAATACATTTTATCCTTTACAGAGTGCGTATTATTCTACTCGTAAAGGATTTTGCGGCTACAATGCATATTTGACTGAGTCGAATGACTTACTATCAGCTTTGTCTGACTGTCTTAGGGTTGCAAGGATCTTTTATTATGTTATTGGTAATAAAATCTCGTTTGTCAGAGATGAACCAATTGACTATGTATCAGCAGTTTTCAGTGCTGATAATATTAAGTCATGGACCGAAGAAATTGGTTATACTACAAATGATCTTGCAAAAGCTGTAAATGTTTCTTACTTTGATTCAAAGATAGATGTTAAAGATTCAGTCTTATGTGAACCTGACATTATATCTGAAATTGAAACCGGCACAATTCCTACTATCGAAATATCAGGCGTTACAGATAGAGAACATGCATGGAGAGAAGGGAAGTACCATATCGAAAGCAGTCTTAAAAGAAGGCATTATCTTACAATCGTTACAGATAGAGAAGGATATATACCCATATTTCATTCTAGGGTGAAAGTATTCATTGATATGCCTAAAGGCGAGATTACTTTGAGAAATGTTCAGTATAGAGGGTTCTATTTGAGGATTGATCATAATTTTGACAGTGCTGATTTAACTCTTTTTTTTATTGAAGGTGATGAATATTCTATATTTCAGTTTGATTCCGATTCTGTTGGGTCTTCTAGTTTTATTGGTGATTTTTTTCTTGGTTCAGATGCATTCCATATTGATGGACATGATATTTATTTAAGGGAAGCACTAGACCGGTCTTTTTTGGCGGAAAGCAGCCAAACGAATGGTTATATATTCTTACGAAAATCAGACGGTGTTCATCATGTTTATGCTTTTGAAGCTTACAGCGATATCTTTTATATAGATCGATCTTTTGATGGTCCTTATTCTCATTTATTCCTTAGAACAATGAGAGGTAATCTGACGCCTGCTGCTAATGACAGTGCTATTGTTGGTGGAAGTATTGTTAATGTGAATCAATTAATTGATGATGATATCCGATGTATATTATTTTCAAATGAATTGGAAGCGTACGAAGAAGACTTTCAGGTTATCAAAATAAGGGGCGTTGGTAATGATATTGAATTGAGTCTTGTCAATTATGTTGGCATAGTTGACACTGGCACTATGCCTGAAAGGCCGGTTTATACTTCTGTACCGTTAACAGTAGTAGAATACTATTCGCCATACTCAGAAGATCGTTCCTATGAAGGGCTATATAACGAAAATAGTTTTTATTATAGATATCCAAATAACGATTCATGGCAAATTGTCAATAAAGGGGTCGTTAAGATAAGAATAAAGGTGCATTTGCATTTTTATTTTTACTATCTTCGTTTAACTACATATCAAGACGGTGGGAAGCCAGGTGACCCCTATTGGGAGAAAAAGACTGTTTATAATGCATATTATACAGGGTATTCATTCAATTTAATTTTAGGCATAAGATCTAATGGTGTATGGTCAGAGGAAGTGCAATTTATTGAAAACAGAGATATTGATTCAGAATTTAGTACAGAAGATAGCTCTGAATTGTGGGGGTCCAGACCTCACCCTAAAGTGATAGCGATAGAATCTGACACATATATTGATGAAATAGACAGTTATTATATCAAGGTGGAAATTCCAGATAGTAATGCTCTGCCTACATATCCCTCCTATGGAAATGAAGGCGAAAATGTTTTTCTTTTTGAAAAAAGTTATATGGAGGACTATCTAAAAGAAGAGGACGCAAAGTAAATGGCTGAAAGTGCTCATATTTGGACGTTTGGTTTACCTGAAGATGATGGCTATAGTGAAAAACCATGTCCAATTATAGAAACATCAGAATTTATATCAGGGAAAAGAAAATATCGTAAACAATCAACACTGTCACGTGTCGAGGTTTCTGTAAGTTTTGTGCTTACATTAGAAGCGTATGATTATTTTAATATTTTCTATGATAATACTAATTCTGGGACGGATGCGTTTCAAATGGAGCTTTTGACCGGTACACACGATGTTTGCATTATACCTGGGTCACTGAATGTCAAAAGTGACAGTCCATATGTTAAGATTTCCTTTACCGTTGAGTATTTCAAATGAACGAAAACAGGATAAGATTGATCGTGTACTTGATCAGTCCTTTGGTTTGCATTCTGGGAGTTGTTTATAATAATTACGGAAATGCACAGTTCAGAGATAGTATATTTCAGGTCCAATTGATACTTTATTTTGTTGTTATCGTCATTTCTGTGGGATGTTTTTTTAAATATATCTCTCAATGGTATCTAAGAGAACTCAGAATACTGATTCTATTTAAGTGTATCTTTGCTTCGTATGTCGCAGTTTCAAGTTTTTATTTTATTCCCTTGTTAACTCAATGGATCGCTGATAAAAGCTATCTCAGTATAAATATCCAATCTGATCAGCTTTGGTCAACGGCTCAAATAGGCTTTGTAGTTTCTTTTATGGGCGCCATATTAGGTGCTTTTCTTGATTTTCCGACTTTGATCGATCTGAGGATTGGTTCTAAGTTAAATGTCCCCTTTTTTGGAGAGACTGGCCTAGAAATGAATTTGTTGACAGAAGAAAAATTAATCGAGTTGGAAAAAGAAATACAATCTTGGAAGGACTCCGCATAACATGACAAAAGCGTTATTCACGATAAGAAGGGCTGGTAAAATATTCGGTTGGACTTGTTTTGTTGTCTCTTGCCTTATTATTTGCTTGTTAAAAATCCAGATTTATAATGAGATGCGGACGCTTGAGCATTTGCGGCTAGAGGCTATCGATGGTTTAATGAAGTCAGCGAAAGAAATCGTGACAAATACAACTCGTGTTTATCTGGATTCTCGCATTTCCCAAATTGTTGAAAAACCTGTAAGAGATTATATTGAAAACGAATCTGAACAGTTAATAGAGCTATACCTCAAGAGTGATGTTGAGGTGCTTATACAAGATACAACTAGAGATATGATATCTATATTTATAAGAAATGAAATCAAAAGACAAATAAGTGTTTATCTGGATGGCATTTACCCGCAAAACGAAAGGCTTGACACATGGCGTGTACGAATCGAAGACAGGAACGACAAGGAAAAGTAGAGTCAATTTTTACAGAAATTGACGATACAGCTTTTGTCTATGTCTTTTTTATGCTCGGTTGTACCTTTACGCTGCTATTCTATAGCTGGTTGTTTTGGGGGAACTATTTTTTCAGGATTGTCTTAAATCTGTTAGAACTTAAGGTCGCTTTTACAGGTATATTTCTAAGCATGGCTGTCGTTGCTGTTTTGTATTCTGCTTATTCTGAGCTAGACGGACACTTTAAAGAAATTCGTGATGAGCTAATTTATAATTTTGGATTAATATTAATTGTCTTTTTTTGTTCATTGTTTTTCGGCTTTTTGCTAGTTGATTGGTTTGCAAAAGAACAATATAAAGACTTGAATCCTATAGCAGGAATTAAGTGGTCTTTGTGGGAATATCATTCACAAAGACTGCTTAACCATATTTGTCTAGACGCCTTGTTTGACGTAGTTTTGATCAGAATGTTAAGGCTATCATCTTTTGGCAAGGTTCCTGCTATAGGTCGTATAGCTATTGCAAAGAAAATTCTTGATGAAAAAGAGGTTGAACTAATCCTTTTAAGACAGAGAAATATTAGAGACAAATTGATACAAGAATACAAGAAAAAGGCTAAGATCGAATATCAAGAACTATCTTTTTTTGAAAAGCTAAGATTTTATTAAAGCAGATCAAAATTGATCAAGAACGTTTTCCCCTTGTACTGATGTTCTTTTTTGGGCTGTTCTTTTTTTTGTGACCAGCAAAGAAGCGATATACCGAATTCTTTTTCAATGTGAGTTAATACCAATGTTCTAATGAAATCGTTTAGGTCGAGGTCTGAGGCCTTGAAATAAACGATTATCCTTTCATACATAGAGACAGTTAATATACTGTCTCTTTTGTACTTTCCGGGCTTTCTGTTTGGACTTGATAACAAAACGTTTTCGAAGGTTTTGTTGGTGAAAAAGCCCTCTTCGAAAGTCCAGTCTTCAAAAATTAAGACTTTATTCTTATAGGTCATTTTGACCGGTTCTCCGATCCAACAATTTTCTTTGATTGATTTGCGTTCTATGAAATAATCACAAATCAATTCTCTTGCCAAAACGCCGGCGTTTATATTGTTGATAGCTAAAAAACGTTTTGCTAGAAATGGAAGATTTAAGTGGATTCTTTTTAATTTGTTTTTTTTCATTTTTTCCTCTTTTTATTGTTTTATTATTCTTTTACTCTCACCCATTAACCTTACACTATCATTAATGTACGAAAAAGTAAAGCATTTTTTGTATTTTTATTTTTGCTTCTTAGGCCGGAATGGTCCCGGAGTGGTTTTTATATATGCTGATATGCTGTTCTTTGCGCTGTTGTGATATAGGGGCGAGGGGCGTTCAATATTCCGGAGCGGTTTTTGATTTTTCGTATCTATAGAGGCATGGGAAAACTGATTTTTTGCCTTTTTTTTGTATCCTCAAAAATATATTTGACAATAGGTATTTCATGATATATTTATGAGATGTTAAGCAATCTTAAAAATAATTCCCTGTAAGGGCTCGCTTAAAATTAAGATTGCTATAGAATTCCCTGTAAGGGACAAAGATCAAGCATTGAATCAAGTTTTTTCGTGCAATCTTTATAAGCTATGGTCCCGGAGCGGTTTTTGAGTTTCGTATCGATAGCTATAGAGGCACGAAAAAACTGATTTTTTGCCTTTTTTTCGTGTTTTTAGATTTTACCTTCATTTTTTCGCAAGTCATTAATACTCATATGTTTGTAGACATTCGCCTTCATAAAGCTATTGCCTTTAATCCATAGCTAGAATTTTTTGTGCAAGCCATTGTATTACATGGGCCGGAGCGGTTTTTGAATTTTCGTATCGATAGCTATAGAGGCACAAAAAAACTGATTTTTTGTCATTTTTTCGTATTTTCAGATTTTGCCTGGATGTTTCCGCAAGCCTTTGATGGCTGTATATTTGCGAATGCCTGTCTCTGTAAAGTCTATGCCTTCAATTCATAGCTAGAATTTTTCGTGCAAGCCATTGTATTACATGGCCCGGAGCGGTTTTTGTGTTTTTGTATCGATAGCTATAGAGGCACAAAAAAACTGATTTTTTGTCATTTTTTCGTATTTTCAGATTTTGCCTGGATGTTTCCGCAAGCCTTTGATGGCTGTATGTTTGCGGATACCTGTCTCTGTAAAGTCTATGCCTTCAATTCATAGCTAGAATTTTTCGTGCAAGCCATTGTATTACATGGGCCGGAGCGGTTTTTGTGTTTTCGTATCGATAGCTATAGAGGCACAAAAAAACTGATTTTTTGTCATTTTTCCGTATTTTCAGATTTTGCCTGGATGTTTCCGCAAGCCTTTGATGACTGTATATTTGCGAGTACCTGTCTCTGTAAAGTCTATGCCTTCAATTCATAGCTAGAATTTTTCGTGCAAGCCATTGTATTACATAGGCCGGAGCGGTTTTCGAATTTTCGTATCGATAGCTATAGAGGCACAAAAAAACTGATTTTTTGTCATTTTTTCGTATTTTCAGATTTTGCCTGGATGTTTCCGCAAGCAGTTGATGGCTGTATCTTTACAGATACCTGTCTCTGTAAAGTCTATGCCTTCAATTCATAGCTAGAATTTTTCGTGCAAGCCATTGTATTACATAGGCCGGAGCGGTTTTCGGATTTTTGTATCGATAGCTATAGAGGCACTAGAAAGCTGATTTTTTGTCATTTTTTCGTATTTTCAGATTTTGTCTGGATGTTTCTGCAAGCCTTTAATGGCTGTATATTTGCGAATACCTGTCTCTGCGAAGTCTATGCCTTCAATCCATAGCTAGAATTTTTCGTTCAAGCCGTTGTATTACATGATCCGGAGCGGTTTTTGTGTTTTCGTATCGATAGCTATAGAGGCACAAAAAAACTGATTTTTTGTCATTTTTTCGTATTTTCAGATTTTGCCTGGATGTTTCCGCAAGCCGTTGATGGCTGTATCTTTACAGATACCTGTCTCTGTAAAGTCTATGCCTTCAATCCATAGCTAGAATTTTTCGTGTAAGCCGTTGTATTACATGAGCCGGAGCGGTTTTTGTGTTTTCGTCTCGATAGCTATAGAGGCACAAAAAAAACTGCTTTTTTGTCATTTTTTCGTATTTTCAGATTTTGCCTGGATGTTTCCGCAAGCCTTTGATGGCTGAATATTTGCGAATACCTGTCCCTGTAAAGTCTATGCCTTCAATTCATAGCTAGAATTTTTCGTGCAAGCCATTGTATTACATGAGCCGGAGCGGTTTTTGTGTTTTCGTATCGATAGCTATAGAGGCACAAAAAAACTGATTTTTTGTCATTTTTTCGTATTTTCAGATTTTGCCTGGATGTTTCCGCAAGCCTTTGATGGCTGTATGTTTGCGAATACCTGTCTCTGTAAAGTCTATGCCTTCAATTCATAGCTAGAATTTTTCGTGCAAGCCGTTGTATTACATGAGCCGGAGCTGTTTTTGTGTTTTCGTATCGATAGCTATAGAGGCACAAAAAAACTGATTTTTTGTCATTTTTTCGTATTTTCAGATTTTGCCTGGATGTTTCCGCAAGCCGTTGATGGCTGTATATTTACAGATACCTGTCTCTGTAAAGTCTATGCCTTCAATCCATAGCTAGAATTTTTCGTTCAAGCCGTTGTATTACATGAGCCGGAGTTTTTGTGTTTTCGTATCGATAGCTATAGAGGCACAAAAAAACTGATTTTTTGTCATTTTTTCGTATTTTCAGATTTTGCCTGGATGTTTCCGCAAACCCTTGATGGCTATATGTTTGCGAATACCTGTCTCTGTAAAGTCTATGCCTTCAATTCATAGCTAGAATTTTTTGTGCAAGCCGTTGTATTACATGAGCCGGAGCGGTTTTTGTGTTTTCGTCTCGATAGCTATAGAGGCACAAAAAAACTGATTCTTTGTCATTTTTTCGTATTTTCAGATTTTGCCTGGATGTTTCCGCAAACCTTTGATGGCTGTATATTTGCGAATGCCTGTCTCTGTAAAGTCTATGCCTTCAATTCATAGCTAGAATTTTTCGTGCAAGCCGTTGTATTACATGAGCCGGAGCTGTTTTTGTGTTTTCGTATCGATAGCTATAGAGGCACAAAAAAACTGATTTTTTGTCATTTTTTCGTATTTTCAGATTTTGCCTGGATGTTTCCGCAAGCCGTTGATGGCTGTATGTTTGCGAATACCTGTCTCTGTAAAGTCTATGCCTTCAATTCATAGCTAGAATTTTTTGTGCAAGCCGTTGTATTACATGAGCCGGAGCGGTTTTTGTGTTTTCGTCTCGATAGCTATAGAGGCACAAAAAAACTGATTTTTTGTCATTTTTTCGTATTTTCAGATTTTGCCTGGATGTTTCCGCAAACCCTTGATGGCTATATGTTTGTGAACGTCTACTCCTGTAGAGCCGTTGTCTTTAAGTCATAGCTAGGATTTTTTGTGCAAGCCGTTGATGTTACCGGTCTTGCCTGGTCTTGTCTGGTCTTCCTGGTTACTGGTTCCTGGTCTTCCTGCTGGTCTTCCTGCTGGTCTTCCTGCTGGTCTTCCTGGTCTTCAATTGCTTAAAGATTTATTTGTTATGACCTTATTTAATCTATTGATTTTTTTAGTAATGTCGCCTAATTGTTTTCTATTAAAGCCGTTACAATCTATTAATCTCATTGCATTTTGTGTGATTTGAGTATATCGGCTTATGCTTTTTGTTATAATGTTGATCTCTGATATCTTGCTTAAATGAGTCTTGCTTGATTTTCTTATTATATCGTTAATCGCCTTCATTTTTATTCTGTCAAGAAATAAACTTTCATACTGGTCTTCCTGCTGGTCTTCCTGCTGGTCTTCCTGCTGGTCTTCCTGCTGGTCTTCCTGCTGGTCTTCCTGCTGGTCTTCCTGCTGGTCTTCCTGCTGGTCTTCCTGCTGGTCTTCCTGCTGGTCTTCCTGCTGGTCTTCCTG
>Ga0272440_1000390_pt1 | contig 37360 bp, 26 predicted proteins | sample SSMMMBAug17_FD_192440 | JGI IMG/M metagenome (GOLD analysis project Ga0272440, IMG submission 192440) | Marine sediment archaeal communities from Little Sippewissett salt marsh, Falmouth, MA, United States - SSM-MMB-Aug17 | ecosystem: Environmental > Aquatic > Marine > Wetlands > Sediment ...
GAACGTTTTCCGAGGTGGCTCTGCCACCTACGAACTGAACAGGCGGCAGAGCCGCCAAGAAAACGTTCCCAGGCAGAGCCTGGGAACGAGCACCGGAGCGAGTTTGCCTTAGCCTGACGGCTATGGGGCGTTGCCCTGGGCTGGTATGTTACGCCCTTTCAGAGCTAAGAAAATCCACCCTTTTTTGAAATGCGCCCAAAGAACATTTAACTAGAATGCATAGTTTGCTGTTGCGCCAAAAGCCCAAACATTCATATGAGCAGTATAGGATGCAACTTGATCATAGGCCTCAGCATCAAGATCAGCTTCGTACAAAAATTCGTAAGATGCTGTCATTGGTTCATTCGCAATTCCCGCACTTTCACGCTCTTCAGATGTAATATATTGAAAGACTGTATCTATTGTCAATCGCCCATAATTGAGCCCAAAACCCAATGAATATACTGATTTATTGATATCAGAAGATCCAAAATCAAAGGTATCATTTGGAACAGGAGATGGATCAAAATAATATCCAAAACGAACAGTTACAAAGTCATCAGAAACCCATTCAAGACCAAATCGCACTTGACTGGTATCTTCCCAATCCCTTGTAAAATTCTCATCTTCCCGATTATCCAAGAGTTTTGGAGACAGCTGCATCGTATAACCATCAATTATGCTCCATCGGGTCCATACGTAATCAACCATAAAAGAAAATTCTTCAGTTGGTTGACATCGAATACCAAACTGAAATTGAGGCGGATTATCCACCTGAGTTTCGCCATCAACACTTGACAGGATTGGATTACCTGCTGGTGTATCGCCATAAGATTCTTTTAGCCCTTCCAATTCAACTGTTCCTTTAACTTTTACATCTGCACGACCACGATATGTTATTCCCAGTGTAACTTTGTCAGAAAGTCGGTACATTGCGCCAAAATTTAACGAATAGTTAAAAGTATCCAGTAATTCTGCTACAACTTTTTTTCCATCAGCGTCAATGGCTGCTTTTATTTTATGTTGAAGTCGTGAGCCATTGCGAACAAGTGCTTGATATTGTTTTGTCAATTGGCTTTTCACTTCCGGTGGCACATAGAACAATCTCTCTGCTTTTACTTCAGTAACCCCAATGGAAACACCAAATCCAAATGACAATCTGTCACTAAACATGTATGAAATTGTTGGTGTTGCAGTAATTCTGGTAAAGCTGCCAAAAGTTGAGTTATATGCGCCAGGATTGTTTGTTTCCGGCCAATAGGCTGATGCACCAAATGGTGCGTAAACAGCAAAACCTGCTACCATTTTGCTACTAATTGGATAAGCAGTGGCAAAATGGGGTGCTGGTACAATTCGTTCCTTGTTCGAGATATCGTTGTATCCATTAATACCATTGTTTGCCATTTCACTTGTTGAGACATTCACTTTATAAAAGCCCCCATCAACATGAAAGTTATCTACCTTAATCGATGGATACGCAATATGAGCACCATTGGATACAGTAAAATGATCAATTTGCGTTAATCCGGCAGGGTTGTAGTAAATTGCAAAGGGGTCATCTGCATAAGCGCAAAATGCTCCACCCAATGCGGTTGCTTTTGATCCCAGCCCCAATGTGTCCATGAGTCCGGCTGTGGCAATGCCTGAACATGCAATTATGGCAGCAATGCCAACCAAAAGTACTGACATACTTTTTTTCATCATCTCCTCCTGTTAAAAAGATTAATACTAATAAATTGAAAGCATTATAAATAGATTTTTTTATTATTCTGCTTACAATTTAAAATAAAAATACATTCTTTAATGGCAAATTCAATTAGTGGTCAAAATGGTGTTTCTTATGATGGGTTCATTCATGCTTCGTTAACATTAATTATTTTAAAAATATCATTAATATTTTATAATTGCAAGCATCATATTTTAATTTTTTTTGCGTTTTTTTTGATCACTGAGAATGAATAGTAGAATTTATTTTTTTCACGTTTTTCTGGAAAGCTATCTAAGGCGTATGTATAAGTTTGGGGAACATATACAGACCTTAAAATTTATATTTTGCGATGCTTTAAAACAGTTGATATTATTTCCTTAATCGTTTGCATACCATGAAAAAATAAACGAAATGAACTGGGATTATGAATGTATTGAATCGGAATTTCTAGTATTTTTGCATTTTTATTGTGTAGCGTTGAAAATAATTCACAATGAATACCAAACCCTTTGCTTAGAAATGATTCATTACGAACCAGATGGGATTTAAGCATAACCAGGCCACTCCCCATATCACGAACAGAAATATTTAAAAAGCATTTACAAAAAAGATAACATAAAAGGCTCAACACCTTTCTATGAGTCGGATAATTGTTTGCATTGGCATATTTTGAACAAACGACGCAGTCCCAATTATCTGCCAAATTAATTATATCAGGTATATTTTCAATGCCATATGATAGGTCCAAATCCAGTATGATCAATATTTGCCCGGTTGATGTCGAAAATCCGAGTTTAAGGACAGATCCTAATCCTTGATTTTCCTTTGTTATCATGCGAATATTATTATTTTTCAGTTTAGACATCACTCTGTAACTTCCATCTGTGCTGCCATCATTAATTAATATTAGTTCAAATGGATATCCACAATTATTCAATACAGATATCACTTTTGATACATTATTTATAATTATTGAGGCCTGATTATATACCGGGATAATAACTGATATTTTTTTCATATTATAGAGTTAAGCAATAATTATTCCTATTCTGAAAGGGGATTTCATCTGTTGAAGTATCTTGATCATATGGTTTTTTTTTGATATTCTTTGAAAGAGGTCCAACTTTTTGGGGAAGCGCATTTCTATAGAAATAAATTTTATTTATAACAGGAGATAGCTGTGAACATACTTGGCATAGAAACAGCCTGTGATGATACCGCAGCAGCAGTGGTTAGAGACGGGCATAAAATTTTATCCAATGTTATTTGGGATCAACAACGCGTTCATGAAAAATATCGCGGCGTTGTACCGGAACTTGCTGCCCGAAAACACACTGAGGTAATCACTTATGTCATTGAGTCTGCATTGAAAGATGCAAATGTTTCCTACGCTGATCTTGATGGTATTGGTGTCAATGCTATGAGAGGCCTGTTACGTTCAGTCGTAGTGGGTGTTGCAGCAGCAAAAAGTATTGCTTATACGCACAATATACCCATCATCGGCTTACATCATATTGAAGGGCATATTTATTCAATTATAATTGATCATCCGGATATTAGATTTCCCTTTTTATGCTTAACAGTATCAGGTGGACATAATATGCTCATTCTTGTTCATGGTCATGGTCAGTACAAACTTCTAGGTATGACACTGGATGACGCAGCAGGTGAGGCTTTTGATAAGGTTGCCAAATTTTTGGATATTGGTTTTCCTGGTGGGCCTGTTATCGATAAGTTATCAAAGCATGGAAACCCCAAATCTTATGATTTTCCACGTCCCATGCTTAATAAAAATAACGATGATTTTAGTTTTAGCGGATTAAAAACTGCTGTTTTAACAACTGTCAAAGGTCTACAAAAAAAGGAAAAAGAAATTCACATTCCTGATATTGTGGCCTCATTTCAGCAAGCTGTTGTTGATGTGCTGGTCAAGAAAACAATGCGAGCAGCAGCTAGAGAGGGAGTATCATCAATTGCTGTGGCTGGAGGCGTATCCGCCAACAGCCATCTCAGACAAACATTTTCCAAAGCCATTGACAACAAAAAAATGAAACTGTATTTTCCCTCAATATCATTATGTATGGACAATGCTGCAATGATTGCTAGCCTTGCATATTATAAACTAAAACATGGTGAATCATCAGACCTTATGCTTGATGCCTGTTCCAATGCCCCATTTGAGTAAAGTTGATTAGAACAATCAACTATTTTTCAAGACTCCGCGCAGCCATAAACAATCCAGCAATAACAATTACAATCAAAAAAATCATTTGGACAAGAATTTCTTTGATCAAGGTCTGTTTTTGTTGGTCCAATACTTTTTGGGAAAAACAGATTTTAAGGGTTCCAATATGTATGTCATTTTTTATAAGCTTACGAGATTTTTCAATATTGGGACCTTTTGGATTGCCCTGACAATTTTGTATTTGACCTGAATCATCTTTTGTAATACATAATAACATCTGTTGATTGGAAACAGCTGTTTTTTCATTAATGAGAATGGAGTGGATCATTGATTGATTTTTCATCTCAGCGTGAGAGATTTTTTTTAAACGTTCAAGTTCAAAGTTCCATAAAGGGGTTGTTAAAATTGTTCCCAATCGGTCACTTGTTGATTTACAATAGGAAGCGAAATGTGCATCAAGATGTGCCTTTCGATTTGTCAGCTCCTTGAGTCCTAATCCAATCAGAGCAGCTATGGTTATTAAGCTGATCATCAAAAAGGATTTGGAAAAACTATTCTTTTTTTTTTGCGTTAATGTCATGATATTACTCCTTATGTCATGATTAATAATTAAGCAATTGTTAGATTTTGTAATACAAAATTAATTTAGCCATAATAATTTAAATCGAAAAATTTGTCAAAAAAATTATTTTTCAATTCAAAAATTTTTAGGTGATAAAAATGGAAGAATCAAAAAAAACAACAGCAATATATACACTTACAATTCGTATTGTTCTATGTGTATCTGTTATTGCAGCAGGTTTATTTGGCATGAAAATGCTGGAAAAACTAAAAAAACCCCCTGCTGAGGCCAAAAATCAGGAAAAACCGATTCGCGTAATCGCCCGACGAATGGTTCCTCAGGATATTTCAATCACCATCAAAGGTTATGGAGAACTCCAGGCAAGGGATGAGGTTTCAATATCTCCTGAGGTTTCTGGTCGAATAACACATATTCATCCGCGACTGGAGAAGGGGGAAATCATTCAAGCATCAGAAATATTATTTCAAATTGATGACCGAAACTACATGGCCGCAGTGAAAGAGCTCAAAGCAATGGTTTCTCAAGGTAAAAATACGATTCAGCGATTGAAAACTCAGTATGCAATAGATAAAAAGCGATTGAAAACCAGCAAACGAAACATGGAATTATCCAGCGCTGAGTTTCATCGTGTAAAAAAATTATTTAAAAAAAACAAGGTGGGTACGCAATCACAAGTTGATGCAAATGAAAAGCAATATAATTCCGCGACAGACCAATATCATCTTCTTTTGCAAACAGTTGAATTGTATCCTATCCGAATAGACGAGGCCAAGAATTTACTGGCGGCTAATCAGGCCAGACTGGATGTTGCACAGACAAATTTACAAAGGTGTAAGATATATGCACCTTTTGATGGCCGCCTCAAATTTGTTCAAATAGAAAAAGGTCAGTTTGTAAAAGTGGGACAACACTTGCTCACCCTTGCCAATGATCAGGAGTTAGAAATTCATGTCCCGGTGGATAGTCAAGATGTTAAAAAATGGTTAATTTTCAAACATTCAAAAAATAAAATTCTGGCCTGGTTTGATGATTTAGAACCAGTTACCTGTCGAATTCGCTGGACTGAATCACCTGAACAATATTTTACTGGAACACTGGATCGGGTGGTTCAATTTGACAGGCAAACACGAACAATTACGCTTGCAATTCATGTGGATGCCAAAAATGCAGTGTCCAAAAGGAATTCTCTGCCATTGGTGTCTGGTATGTTTTGTATGGTAGATATACCAGGAAAAACATTGAAACAAGTCTATCAATTACCACGATGGGCTGTGACTTATGAAAATACTGTATATGCGACGAAAGACAACCGATTGAAAACAATACCTGTCACTGTTGAAAAATTAGAGCCTGAAACAGCCATTATTTCCAAAGGCATTGCACCCCATGATGTTGTAATTGTAACACGACTGACCGATCCTATTGAAAATGCGCTTTTGGACATTGCTTTTGATACTAAATAAGGAAGAATTGCGCATCACCAGGCGCTGCCAGCAGAACCTGGGAACACGCATATGTACGCTTAACATAGTCTTGAATTAATTAAAAACAATTAAATCACCTTTTCGGGAAATATAATTATGAGACGAATACTTGAAGCCTTTGCGGGTAACACTGTCTTTGCAAATATTGTGTTGATGTTAATTTTTTTGTCAGGCGCATTGGCAGTTAAATCAATGATCCGGGAAATTTTTCCGGAATTTTCTTTGGATATGATTTCAATATCTGTTCCCTATCCTGGTGCAGATCCTGAGGAAGTAGAGGAAGGCATCAGTCAAAAAATTGAGGAAGCATTGGAAACAGTGGATGGTATCAAACAATATACAACCAAATCCAGTGAAAATGTTTCCCAGACACAGATTGAAGTTAAAGAAAACTATGATGTGTCAGATGTTTTGGATCGTGTTCGATCAAAAGTTGATGGAATATCCACTTTTCCAGTTGATGCCGAAAAACCAATTATTTCTGAAATTATTTTAAAAGAATCTGTTGCAGTCATTTATTTGGCCGGTCAAATGAGTGAACGTCGTCTTAAGGAATGGGTTGAACAATTCAAGGATGAACTCAAACAATTTCCTGAAATCTCTCAAGTGGGTGTATTTGGTGTCAGAGACTATGAAATAAACATTGAAGTATCTGAGGCCCGACTGCGGGAATATAATTTGAGCTTTGATCAGGTGTCACAAGCAGTGCGACAAAGCAATCTTAATTTGGCAGGCGGCACCATTCGAACACAAGGAGAAGAAATACGCATTCGAACAGTTGGACGAAAATATACTGGTGAAGCACTGGCAAATATTGTTGTATTGGCTACGCCTGATGGTGATATTATCAAACTGGATCGTATTGCTACAATCAAGGATGACTTTTCTGAAGATCAAATTCAAGCCACTGTCAATGGCAAACGATCTGTTTTTCTGATTGTGCAAAAAACCAAAGAAGAAGATGCTATTGCGATTTCTCGAACCATTCGAAAGTATGTCAAACAAAAGCAGGCAGAATTGCCAGAAGGTATTGTGGTCAAAATTCTGTTTGAAAGCACAGATATGCTTCGCGCGCGGATAAATTTACTTGTAAAAAATGGTATTTTGGGTTTGATTCTTGTGTTTTTTATTCTCTGGTTGTTTCTGGATGCGCGATTGAGTTTTTGGGGGGGCATGGGCATTCCAATATCAATCGCCGGCGCTCTGGCTATTTTATGGGGGATTGGCGGTACAATCAATATGATATCTTTGTTCGCTCTGATCATGGTACTTGGAATTGTTGTAGATGATGCGATTGTTGTGGGAGAAGCTATCTTTCTGCATCGCCAAAATGGCGTACCGCCATTAAAGGCAGCTGTTGATGGTGTTTGTGAAGTCGGTTTACCTGTTTTTGCTGCTGTTGTTACAACCATAGTGGCCTTCATTCCTCTCGCCTGCATTAGTGGCATTATGGGTAAGTTTATTCAGATTTTGCCAATGGTTGTCATTGCCTGTTTGTTTATTTCATTGGTGGAATGCTTAATTTTATTACCTGCACATCTGAGCGAACTTCCCGATCCCCATCAAACCACAAAGGCAAAAAGCATCATTATTCAAAAAATTCAAGACATACGAAGATTTCCAATCTTTCTTTTGGATTGGTTCATCAATAAAGTATACTCCTCTTTTATTTCGATTGCGTTGCGCTGGCGGTATATCTCTTTATGCACAGCCATTGCCATTTTAATGCTGGTAATTGGTCTGATGAAAGGTGGTTTGTTAAAATTCGAAGTATTTCCACAACTGGATGGATTTATCATTACTTCTACAGTAGAGTTCCCCAATGGTACACCATTTGAAGTGACTCAGCAGGCAGTTAAAGAAATTGAAAAAGCGGTATTGCGTTTGGAAGATCAATTTCAAACAATTTCGGGTGAACCATTAATACAGGATGTTCTTGCCCTGACCGGTCAAACAGTGGGCGATATGGTTCAAATTGGTCCCAATTTCGGGGTTGTCCAAACAGTCTTTTTACCTTCAGAAAGACGCGGTATTCACTCCAAAGAATTGATGGTGATGTGGCAAAATTCTGTGCCAGAAATTCCAGGCATTAAATCCCTGACTTTTGAGGGAATGCAGGCCGGCCCACCTGGTGCGCCCATTGAAATATGGATTCAAGGACGAAATTTGGATACGATTCTTAGCGCTTGTGATGACTTAATGAACAAATTGCACCAATTTGATGGTGTCTATCAAATTCGATCAGATTTTAGCCCTGGAAAAAATGAAATGCGATTGCAACTGAAACCAGAAGCCAGAACTCTGGGACTGACAGTAAACGATCTTGCTCGTCAGATCAATTCGGGCTATTATGGGGATGAGGCCGTGCGCCTTCAGCGAGGTAAGGATGATATTCGTGTAAAAGTACGATATACATCAGAAGAGCGAAGCCGCCTATCAGATTTATCAAAGGTTCGTATTCGGACACGATCCGGCCATGAAGTACCTTTATTCTCTGTTGCAAATATTAATTTTTCTCCTGGATATTCAACGATTACACGAACCGATGGCATGCGTCGTGTATCGGTAAGTGCTGATGTTAATACGAAGAAAACAAATGCCAATGAGATTATAGAAGAATTGTCCGGACAATATTTTAATAAATTAAAACATACATATCAAGGGATCCATATCGCCCTGCAGGGAGAAAAGAAAAAAATGAGAGAATCCTTTGGAAGTCTGTATGTTGGTTTTCCATTGGCAGTTATTGGTGTTTATATCATTATTGCCACGATGTTTCGTTCCTATGTGCAACCCTTTATTATTTTGTTTACCATTCCTTTTGGGATCATTGGCGGAATAATAGCACATTTGGCCTTGAGATTTAATTTATCGATGATGAGTATCTTTGGAATGGTTGCACTGGCAGGTGTGGTTGTCAATGATGCCATCGTATTGATTGAACGTATCAATGAAAATTGGGCCAATGGCAAGCCTTTTTTTGAAGCTCTTGAACATGCTGGTAAACGTCGATTTCGAGCCATATTTTTGACATCAATCAGTACAATTGGTGGGCTTGCGCCATTAATTTTTGAAACAGATCTTCAAGCCCGATTTTTAATTCCAATGGCATTGTCCATTGCAGGCGGTGTTTTATTTGCCACAGTTTTGACATTGGTATTGATTCCAAGTCTAATGGTCATTTTGAATGACTGTCGCAGGGCATTATATCGATTCAAGTATGGATTGTGGCCAAATCGCATTTCAGTTGAACCCGCGTTGACACGCAACCTCCAGGAGGATAAATGAAACGTTTTTCATACATATATCAAACATGCATGTTATTTATCATTTGTTATCTTTTGTTGATTGGAAATATTCAAGCAGAAAATGAATCCAAAAAAGGACTTTGGCAAACAATAGAAATTTTGGATTTAACAACAGCGCAATGGATAGCATTGGCAGAAAACGCAGACTTTGCAGCTTCAACAGCAAGAATTGGTCAGGCAATCGCCCGAAAGGATCAGGCGTATGCTGCTTACTGGCCAAAATTAAATTATTCAATGACTGCTACGCATAATGATATGTCTGATGCCTTATATGAACAACAATTGATATCAGCAAAACTTGTCAATCCATTGGCAGAAATTGATGATCCTGTTGAGAATTATTCTTTGAATCTTTCTGTTTCCTATGTTGTGTTCGATGGTTTTTTGAGTAAACATCAATTTTTGGCCGCTAAATTGGGGCATGAAATCAGTAAGGTGCAACACCAGAATGCTAAACGTTTGTTACTTCAACAGGTCGCAAATTATTTTTTTCGCACACAACTTTCAAGAGAAAATGTGGCTATAGCCCAGGCCAATATTGATTTTTATCAGCAAAAGCTGAAGGAAGCAAAAGCGCGTCAAGACATTGGATCGGGGTCATTAAGTGATGCTTTAAATTTTCAGGTTCAATTAAATTCTGCCAAAACAACCTTGATTCAGGCAGAGGAATCTTATCAACTGGCCTTGTTGAATATGGCAGATGTTTTAGGTATTCCGAATTTTTCCAATACAATCACTTTGGCAAAACTTGAGGATGAGCTATTGGAAGAATTAAAACTGCCTGATATTCAAAATTATATAGATGTCGCTTTTGCCAATCGACCGGATATATTGTTGTTTGAAAATATGGTCAAGCAGGCTAAGGCGCAAGAAAAAGCATCATTGGCTTACAATTATCCCTTTTTACAAATCAATGCTGTATATCAAGGTGATCGGACAGATAATTATCAATGGAAGGAAGATGATTTTGGTAATACTGTCACAGCAAAAATTACTTACCCCATTTTTTCAGGTTTTTATTATCAAGCGAAGATAAAAGAAACCAGATATCGCCTCAGGGAGACTGAAAAAAACTGGCAATATATTTCAAAAAAAATTGACACACAAGTTCGTCGGGCAATTACCAGTGTTAAGGCGGCACAAGAACAGGTCACACTGCAACAAGATAATGCCAAATTGGTAAGACGTAACAGGGATCTTGTTGAAAAGGAATATGCCGCCGGACAGAATTCATTGGTACGATTGAATGAAGCACAGCGTGATTTAATAACTGCAAAAAGTCGGCTGGCAGCGGCTCTGGTATCCTTGCATCAGGCATGGCAAAACCTGATGGCTGCAACAGGTGAAATCTTATTGGCTTTTGAATAGTATGATTGGACGAAATAATCTGATTAGGAGATAAACAATGCCACAAAAAAAAACTATATATGAGAATGTTGTTCAATCTCTTTCTGAGCTTTCAGTCGCTCAAAAGAAAACAGAAAGGCGGTCGCAGAAAACTGACCAAAGATATTGATGACCTAAAAAGGAATCATAAATGCCAGCACAAAAAGTAACAAAACTATCTATCCTCGGATCAACTGGCTCTATCGGACAAAATACCCTTACAGTTGTTGATCAGTTTCCAGATTGCTATCAAATAGAAGCGCTTGCAGGGGGAACAAATATTCAGCTGTTAAACCAACAAATTCAGAAATTTCATCCAAAATGTGTTTGTGTCCTTGATGAACAACATGCAGAGCAGTTAAAAAAAATTGTCCAAAATCCTGTAGAAATTATATATGGTTCATCCGGATATGAACAAATTGCTTCTTATTCAAGCACAGATATGGTTGTATCTGCTATCGTTGGCGCTGCAGGTTTAAACCCAACCATTGCGGCCATTCGTTCTGGAAAAGATGTTGCACTGGCAAATAAAGAAACACTTGTTATGGCAGGTGAAATTGTTATGCGAGAGATCAAGGAAAACAATGTTCGATTACTGCCAGTGGATAGCGAACATAGCGCCATTTTTCAATGTCTGGAGGGACATCAACAAGAGGATTTGAGTCAAATTTTGCTCACTGCTTCAGGTGGACCTTTTCGAAACCGAGAAATATCAACATTTAAAACAATTCTTCCCAAGGATGCCTTGAATCATCCCACCTGGAATATGGGACAAAAAATTACCATTGATTCTGCAACACTTATGAATAAAGGTCTTGAGGTAATTGAAGCCCATTTTTTGTTTCATGTTCCTGCAACTGATATTCAGGTAATTGTGCATCCTCAAAGCATTGTGCATTCAATGGTCGCCTATCATGATGGCAGTATTATTGCACAATTGGGCATTCCGGACATGAAAGGGGCGATTGCATATGCCCTTTCCTACCCCAATCGGTTAACACTTAAACAGCCAATTCCCAATTTTTTTGAAATTCAATCACTGGAGTTCTATGAACCTGATCTGAATAAATTCCCCTGTCTATCTCTGGCATATGAGGCCTGCCGCCAGGGAAAGACATATCCAACTGTATTAAATGCTGCAAATGAAATTGCGGTGGATGCTTTTTTGAATCATCAAATTGGCTTTATGGATATTCCCAAATGGATTGAAAAAGCCCTTACACATCATGTACCAGAAAATGGGATGGATTTGGGATGTATTAACGATGCCGACCAGTGGTCAAGAAATGTTGTAAAACAGTGGATCAGGACGAATGCTTAATGCTATTTCATATACAATAAGAAAATTAAGCCGACTCGTATTAATTGTTGCAATTGTATTTTTGATAATTGCCTGTACAGGATTATTTTTTGCGCCTCGATTTTTCAATACAAATGCTTTTAAGCATCATATTGAAAGCATTCTTATGACAAAGTTTCAGCGTGTTGTTCGCATACAAGATGTTTCTATCTCATTTTTACCAGACATTTATATTCAATTATCTGGAATGACTGTCAGTGATGCTGCTGGCTTTGAGAAAGACCATCAGATTCAGGTACAATCTTCAGAGATTTATCTTAAAATATGGCCTTTATTAGAAAAAAAGATTGTAATCAAACGCGTGGTCCTCAGTAATTTATCTTTAAAACTCACGCGCCTGGCAAATGGTCGGAACAACTGGTCGGATCTATTTCATTTGGAAAGGAAACCCAAAAAATCGACAAAACAAGCGTTTCAATCTTTTTCTTTGCAAACCGATCCCAACATAACAATCAATGATGCCAACATTGAAATCAATGATCATCAGGATAACAGGCATTTTCAACTATCTCATCTAAATTATCAAAGCACAGGCCATTTGCAAAATATTATACATCTGGATGTTGATTTGACAGCGACACTCCCAATTTACAATGATTCATGCAAAATTGATACGCATACAGAACTGAATGGCCGTGCCAGTTTTTTATTTAATCAGGGTCGATTTTCAATTAATGATGCTCATTTGCAGATGAATGCCACAGCTTTATTTCCTGATGATCATTTTGTGGAAAGTCATCTGGATACCAAAATTTCCCTGTCATATGATCATGCTGCTGTCGAACTTTCGGATATGGCGCTTAATATTAATGATATATTGTTTAAAGGCAGTATTTATGCAAGAAACCTTTTTGAAACACCTGCCATATCTGGCCAGATAAATATAAGCACAACAAATCTCACACAGGCCCTGTCTTTTTTACCCCACAAAATTGGTTATAATGGACAGCTTAACGCTGATCTTCTGTTTCAGACTCATGGAAACACATTGGAATCATTAATTAAACACTCAATAATTGAAATCCACACAAATATGGGCTCTGGAAATATTGTACTACCTGATCACGTTATTGATAAAGAAATTATAATATTGAAACAATTATCACAGGCAGGTCTATACATTCATTTATCACCCATTGATAATTCTCAAAAAACAGGTTTTCAGTATGGGTTTCAAACAAAGCTAGATGGAAATATCAAGGAATTGGATTCATTGCTGGATTTAGAGTTTAAGACACAATCTCGTGTATTTTTTGGACCGGATCTATATAATATTTGTATTAATGATGGTGATTTTGAAATCCAAACCCATTGGAAAAAATTATCACCTGCGCCCTATTTTATCAAAGGAAATGTTTATGGAAATTTAAAAACACAAAAAATACTGGTTAAAAATGTATCTATATCCGGACCTCTTATAAATGGAAAATTGACAACAGAAATTGTCAAACAAAAAAATGCCCCGGCGCTTCAAAGTCATATTAATATTGAAATAGATCAGGCAAGAAAAGTTTTTCAGGCATTTTCACTTGAAGTTCCAAAATTTTATGATCCGACAGTCTTTCAGAGCACCGCATTTGATGGTGATGTTTTGTTGACAAAAAACTATATGCAACTGTCAAATATGAAATTCAGCATTGATGAGGCCGAACTATTGGGCAGCATTATATATCAATATGATCCATCAGTTGTCAATTTCGATATAATTGCCAATCATTTAAATCTTGACAGGCACTGGATACTTCGATCGAATCCCTCTCATTCGTCATCAAACGCCAAAGATTCTTTTTCAGTGAATGGCAAGATTCAGTTTAATAATCTTCGCATATACAATGTATCCATTGATCAAATGCATATGAACTATGTTACACAAGACAATATTTATCGATTGTCTCCCATATATGGCCAGATGTATGGAGGAAAATTCAATGGACATTGGACGTTTGATTATAAGCCAAGAGTTCCAAAAACGTCATTGTTACTTCACTCCGAAAATATTCAAATTGAAAAATTCTTAAAAGACTACAATCAATTTGATCGAATTATCGGGCTTCTCAATATGAAAGCGTCTTTATCCTGGGACTTAATAGGCGGTCGCATGGACCGAGCTTCCATTAATGGAAATGCAAAGTTTGATTTAACCAAAGGTATCATTAATGGCATTCAAATCGTTCCCACTGATGTTCAAAAACAAATTCTTGAAATACATAAGAAACAACCTCTAAAAATTCCTAAACAGCAATATTTGAACAGAATTACCGGTCTTGTCAGGTTTAGGAATGGTTGTATGCATAATTCTGATTTAATGGCATATGCAAAAGGATTGCGCGTAAAAGGAAAAGGGACATTAGATATTGTTAAACGAGAAATAGACTACATGTTTTATGTCGGTATTGCCCATTTTCCAGTTATTCCTTACCACGTAAAAGGTCCCATTGCTGACACCAAAGCATATCTGGACTCATCTGAGTTTTTAAAAACAGCAGTTTCAGATTTTTTTAATCAAGCCGGAAAACTGGGGCCCGATACTATTAAGGATACGCTTGCACTCAGTGGCAGAGCCTTGGATATGAATACTGAGTCCTTACAAAATTCAGTGGACAAAAGCTCTGAAACCATAAAAAAAACAATCGATAAAAGCTCTGGGACGATTAAGGAAACTCTGGCTGTGGGCTCCGATATTATTCAGGCCGGAAAAGATGCTTTTCAATCATTGGGAAACCGATTGAAAGGATTCTTGTTCAATCAGCATAACGAAGATAAGCCTTCTCATAATAAATGATTTTTATGCTTATCACAACACATCTAAACCAACAATCGATTGAATTAAATGCAGTCCATTTTCAAAAAAAATCTGGTCATAAAAATGACGTTCCAGGTTCAGTTTGAGAAGATTATCAATCTCTGTTTCTCGTGGATATATTACATTGGGAAAATCAGAACCATACACAATACGATGCCTGTATTTTATGAGCCAAGATGATTCAAGATTAAAGCAAAGATTTTTTTCGGGTAAAAAAGAAAATGTGGTGTCTAGATAAAGATTTTCATATACCGCTAATAAATCCATAAATCGTTGATATTCAAAACCTCCCATGTGAGCAATATTTGCTGGCAGCTCATTGTATCGTTTTAAAACCAGTTCAAACTGGTCTGCTCCTACATATTTATTACCAGCAGGGCCTGTTCCAATATGAAGCAACAGGCGTTTATTTTTTTTCATAATTAGTTCATATAAAGGGTACAGACGTTCATCATGGGGATAAAACTGTGTTACAAGAAATTGCAATTTAATTCCCAATACTTTGGGATGATCCAATATATCTCTGGCAAGACTCATAGCATTGTCATCATCTGGATGAAATGCAGCAAAACAAAAGATATCATCATATTCATCCAAAATAGTTTTATTCCACTGATTTAGCCCTTGAGCGATATCTTTTTTGTGGGCATAATTGGCATAGACAAATGGACGTACATTGTTTTGAAATAAATATTCAATACAATTTCTGGCATACAATTTGTGCAGCACATTCCACTGATAAACTGATGAAAAATAGTGCCAAATCGCATCAAACATACGATCGGGAAACAGATGAACATGAAAATCTATAATTGATTTTGGATATTTCATAATATTATCGAAAGCGGGCTATGCCCAAATTAATTTAGTAAATAATGTAACAAGTTCAAGAATAGTTAATATACGAACGTAACCTATTCGATGAAATATTATAATGAAAAGGTGTAAGCTGAACCAAAAGCAAAAAGAATTTATTTTGATGTTGTTTCAGAATACCCACTTCGAACAAAAACCGGTATCAAACCTATGTGCGAGGACATCAGGTATCTGCATTGGTATAGGAAATTGGTTCGTTTATGTTTTTTATTTGGAGGGCAAACATAAGGTTCGCCCTTCCATTGGTTTCGGTCATTGGTTGGAATTCGGTTTTGGTCTGAGGCAAATATGTTCCCCCCAACTTATACATACGCCCGAATGAAATACAATAATTCAAATATATATCGAAAATCCCTTGAATTTCAATAAAAAACTTGTTAATACATTTAATATATGTAAGAAATCAAAGTTGACATACAGACGTGCGTTTCTACAAATTCGTTATCTGTACGAAATAATAATATACAAGTATAGACATATCTGTACGAAATAATAATATATTACTTGATGTTCTACTCAATGTTCAAGTTTTTTTGTCTTGACTATTAAAAAACTGGTTCTGCTCGTTTCCAGACTCTGCCTGGGAACCTTGTTTGGGCGGCTCTGCCGCTTATGCATTGAACATTGAGTATTCGTTTGTTTTAAACAACTTGTTTTTAGCAGACCAATTGCCAATAGACACTAACGATTGACGCATCAGTTTCCAAATAAAAATCTAAAAAAATGGAGACTGATGCCTTGAAGAAAGGGGATTACATTATGAGCAATGTTAAACCAACAAAGTGTTCCAATTGCCAACAAACCTATCGTGTTCCAGAATCAAAAGAAGGAAAAACAGCAACGTGTAAAAAGTGTGGTAAAAAATTTAAAATTCAATTTGATACCACAACCAAAGCTGTAAAAACTACCAAAGAAAAGCCATCCAAACCAGATACACCATTACCTCAATCTGAAGCGATACAAGAAAAAGATGCATCAAAAGAAAAAGAAACACCCGAAGTAGCACCAGAATCACCAGAATCACCAGAGGAAGCACCTGCTGCAAACGATTCAGAGCCAAAAGAATCCCCTGAAGCTGAACATTATGACTCAATTACCGATGCCAGTACATCGGATGTTCCTGGAACTGCTGAAGAATCTGAAACAAAACCGGAAACATCTGAGGATCCAAAAGAAGAAACGCCGCCGCAACCACGAAAAGAGAAAAAAAAGAGGCTTGAATATGATACCAGCTATCGTCCGCTTGATCCAGATACATTGATGGAATCACTGGATATTGTTGTATCAGAAGATAAACTGCAAGCACATCTGGTCGTGAAAAAACCTTTGGACAGAGATACCACATACAAAGACATTCACTATTTTCTTGCAGAAAAGAAAGTTTTGTTTGGCGTTGTTGATGAAGATAAAATTAAAAATTTCCTGAAAAAGAAACTTTTACACAATCGCCCCTGGCTCATTGCTGAAGGTAAACAACCTGAAGAACCGACAGATGGTGAAGTGAACTATTTATTTGATATTGATCCATTAAAACGTCCAGTTGTTCCAGAAGAGGGGGATTCCAAAGAGCGTATTGATTTCAAGGATCGTGGTGAAATGCCTTTTGTAAAAGTTGGCGATCTTGTGGCAGAACGAAAACCGGGGCTTCCCGGGGTTCAGGGAATGGATGTTTATGGTGCCCAAATCAAAACCAGAAAAGCCAAACAAGCGACTTTGCGCGTTGGTGAAGGGGTTGAACTATCTTATGATAAACGTCTGGCCAATTCAAAAATTGATGGTATGCCTGTTTTACAGGTTGAACGAAATCAAGAAAAAGTCATTGTTGTTCCAGAATATTTTATCAAGGGCGATGTTAATATGAAATCCGGCAATGTGCGATTTAAAGGGCCGGTTGTTGTTAAAGGAACTGTTGAAAATGGGTTTAAAGTTATCAGCGCATCATTAACAGCAAATGAAATCATGAAAGCTACTGTCGAAGTTGAAGGCGATGTTACTGTTACTACCGGTATTATCGGTGCCACGATTCATAGCAAGGGAAAAGTTGAAGCAAAATTTATCAAAGGTGCTGAAATTGATGCATTGACTAGCGTTTCAGCATCTCAAGGTATTATTGACTCAAAGATATTTACAAGTGGAGAGTGTATTGTTGAAAAAGGTAAAATTCTTAACTCTCAAATTTATGCATATCAAGGTGTTTCAACGCGGGATATCGGGTCTCATACATCCCCTGAGTCAACATTAACTGTTGGTGTTGACCCTTCTTTATTAAAAGAAGTTACAAAACTCGAAACCGAAATTGAAGAAAAGAAAAAGGCCCTTGAAAAATTCAAAGAGGAAAATAAGGTTCCTGATGATATTGCAGAACAACTTGAACAGCTAAATGATAAAATTACTCCCCTTCAGGACTCTGTTGCAAAAACCGAAGCCATAAGGCCATCACTGGCACAAAAACTTGAAGCTGCCAAAAAGAAAGGTAATAAAAAAGAACTTCAAAAAACAATAAAAACAGTAAAAGAAATTGAAACCAAATTTCAGGCAGCCAAGGAAAATCTCGCACAGCTCAAACAAGAACGTGAAAAACTTGAAAAAGAACTGGGTGAGCTTCCACAAATGGAAAAAGAACTGGCTGAATTGAAAACCAAACTTGATGAAGTGAAAACACATATTGCTGATGATCGTCAAAATGCACCTGTAAAGGTCTCAGGGACTGTTTATCGTAATACCATCATCAAAGGTGTTCATGCTGAATATGAAATGAAAGATGATGAAAAGAAGGTTATTATTCAAGAAATCTATAAGGTTGATGAAGAAGATAAAGTGGAATCTGTCATTGTCACTGAACCAATGAAAGAAGGATCAAAGAAATAATCGAATTTGATATCTGCGCGGTACTGATTTTATTTGAGTGTAACCAATGCAATCTGAATTTTAGGGACAGGATCTGATTCATTGATTAAAAATGGATTATTTCACTGGTTACACTCATTACATTTTATAAAACAAAATATTTCAAATACTCTGTTTACAAATGTTTTACATTTGAAACAATTGACACGAATTAAAATCCTCATTATTAATAACAATTACTTAAGGTGTGTTTATTAAGAATCAGTTAATGGGGAACAAAAAATATATTTTACATTCCTAAAGAAAATGCCTAAACAACATATTCAGGTCTGGATTTCATCCGATGCCTGAAACGTTTCAAGTATATGAAGACCTGTTACTGATATAAAACACGCCAAGTCTATTTGAATGCTTCAAAACACATATTTCGATAAAAGGAGTTCATTATGTTACGTTTTTTACCTGGACCAGTAAAAGGCATTATTTCAGTAATTGTTTACTTTTTAAACACAGTTTTGTGTGCCATTTTTTTATTTCCTGTTGCATTAATAAAGTTTATAATTCCTCACCATAGCATGCGACGATGGTGTAATATTATACTGGATAGATTGGGAAGTTATTGGATCAGCGTAAACTCATGGAATATCCACCTGACCAAAAACATTCATTGGCATTTGACAGGCACTGATACATTGGATGATAAGAATTGGTATCTGGTTATAGCCAATCACCAATCTTGGGTAGACATTCTGGTTTTGCAAAACATTTTCAATCGAAAAATACCTTTTCTGAAATTTTTTCTAAAAAAAGAATTGATCTGGGTTCCCATACTGGGGTTAGCATGGTGGGCGCTTGATTTTCCATTCATGAAGCGGTATTCCAGAGCCTTGATTAAGAAAAAGCCCCATCTCAAAGGAAAAGATATTGAAATCACTCGACGCGCTTGCCAGAAATTTAAGGATAAACCTGTATCGGTAATGAATTTTGTTGAAGGAACTCGTTTTACTGTTGATAAACACAGAGAACAATCATCGCCATACAAACATTTGTTACGTCCTAAATCCGGTGGTATCGCTTTTGTTTTGGCAGCAATGGGCGATCATATACAAAACATCCTTAATGTGACGATTGTGTATCCTGGCAATAAAAAATCATTCTGGCAATTTGTTTGTGGGGAAGTGACAGATGTTATTGTTTCTGTTGAGGTATTACCGGTCTATGAACATTTAAAAGGTGATTATTTTGATGATCCAGATTTTAAAAAATTATTTCAAGATTCAATTAATGCTTTATGGGCACAAAAAGACAAGAAAATTCAAATGCTTTATGATGAATGGAAACATTTGTCAGAAGAGTCTCATAAACTGAAATCTAATTAGATAATAAGTTCTCCGCTTTGAGTTCGATAGTGCAGATGCATAGCCATACGCATAGCCGTGCGGTTTCGGACATTGGTAGGATTTCGGTTACCTGGATATACCCGAAAGATTATGATCGCCTAATTAGGAACCCACAGAAAATTTTACGATCTGTGGGTTTTTTTTTCATTAACGCTTAACAACCAATGCGACAGCTTCGCCCCCACCCAGACATAATGATGCCAATCCAGTTTTCAAGTCCCGACGTATCATTTCGTATAAGAGTGTAACCAATACACGACAGCCACTGGCACCAATAGGATGCCCTAAAGCCACACTCCCCCCATTAACATTAACTTTAGCAGAATCCAGTTCTAATTCTCGCATGACAGCAAGGGTTGATCCGCTGAAAGCCTCATTGATTTCATACAAATCGATATCTGTTAATGCCATATTCGCTTTTTTCAAACATTTTGGAATTGCATAAATGGGTGCAACCAAAACATATTTCATATCAATGGCTGCTGAGGCCTGAGCCCCTACACTTGCCAAAACCTTACATCCAAGATCCTCAGCTTTCTCTCGTGACATTACAACTACTGCTGCAGCGCCATCACTTATAATTGATGCATTTCCAGCTGTAGCCTTGCCATCTTTTTGAAAAGCAGGTTTCATTTTGGCCAGAGCATCATATGATGTTTCACGAGGGCATTCATCTGTATCAAAAATAATCGGGTCTTTTTTACGTTGGGGAATACTTACCGGTAATATTTCATCCTTGAAACGACCGGATTGAATAGCATCTAATGCACGTTCATAACTCATGACTGCATATCGATCCTGATCTTCTCGACTGATATTATATTTTTCAGAGCACAAATCATTGGAGATGCCCATATGAAAATCATTCACAATATCCCATAAACCATCATTGATCATATGATCTTTGAGTTGGCCATGGCCCATTCGATAACCGGTTCTCGCTTTATCCAGATAATAGGGTGCCATGCTCATATTTTCCATGCCACCTGCTACGACAACATCCGCATCGCCTGTCTGAATAGCCTGGGCTGCAAGCATTACTGATTTCAATGAAGATCCACATACTTTGTTGACAGTGAAACATTCAACTTCCCAGGGCATATTCGCTTTTACAGTCGCCTGTTTTGCAGGGTTTTGTCCATAGCCCAGCGGGAGAACTTGTCCCATAATAACTTCGTTAACATCTGTTTTTTCGATGCCTGCTCTTTCAATTGCTGCATTGATGACCAACCCACCAAGCTGCGTTGCTCCAGTTGTACTTAATGTCCCGTTGAATCCACCCAGTGGGGTTCGAACGGCGCTAACAATAACCGCTTCTTTCATTATTGACCTTTCTTTATTGGTATTTTTTTTATTGACTCTTTTGGACAAACTGTCCAATTCAGCCTGTTTTGATTACTATAAAAAATGAACAGGTGCAACCTTCACCCAACGCAAAAAAGGGTTTGCTTTGATGCCATGCGAAAACCGCTGAAAACAGCAGTTGTAACAATTCGCCTGGCGGTAGGTGTCAGGTTTACATAGATATTTTATTTTTATAATATTAAATAGTTATCGAATACTATTTGTTTTTTGATCTGAATACAAAGAGTTTGGCCTCTTTTAAATGGTAAATCAAATCGTCTTTGGATTCTCCTGGCATATTATTGCCTTAATTGATCAAAACATAAAAGCCCATAATCAGTTTAACGAAAAGGTATGTATACTAACATGCAGTGCAGAAAAAACTTTTTGAACAAATAATGCATTCATAAATAACAAATTAATTATTTATACTAAAAAAAGTAGTTTTTATAAATCGTTTTTTGAAAACTTATCATACTTTTTGTTAGGATCAAAATTCAATATTTAGGCTTGACAACTAATTTTAAAAGAAAAACTTACTATTATACTGTCCTAGAAGTCTTGAATTTGGTGCTTGAGTTTTCATTTTATTGATTTTGGTCGAGAATAAAATACAATATTTATCAAGCAAGAATATTGTTGTCAATAAAGAATCAGGTGGCCTAAGGCAAACATGTTCACCCAACTTTTACATACGCCCACCTTGTATTCGTCTGTTCGAGGTCAACCATAGTATTCGCTCAATCATACAAACCAAAATTAAAATAGTTCCCCTAGCCTTTTCACACGCTCAGATCAGGGGTAATTATCTTGGATGAAATTGTATTGAGATGATTTTTTTAATCTTGCAAAAAATGGTATTCTATAGTAGGCAACTGCTCGGTAAATGGGGACATTTTTTCGTATGTACATTATAGAAAATTAATGTTCGATTGTTTCAATAGCTTAATGTATATGTATATGTATATGTATCGGAAAAACAAAAACCTGCTTTATATTGGTTCAAGTAAAGTCCCGCTTGCTAACGCGCGCGGCTCAGAAAATTTCGGCAGCTTCTAATCTGAGCCGCGCGCGTTAGCAAGCGGGACTTTACTTAAATCAAATATCAAACAGGCTTTCCGAAGACGCGCAAAAGTTAGGCTAATCTAAAATTTGCCCGAAGGGCACTATGTTCGTCCTCTTCAACAAGGGGCGCATTTCAAAAAAGGGGGCATTTTATTAGCCCTGAAAGGGCTGCACATATCAGCCCAGGGCAACGCCCTGGTAAACGATTAAAAAAAATTTTAAGCCCTGTAAGGGCGTTACATAAATGAGCTACCATTAATTATTGTTCTTATATGTGTCGCCCTTTCAGGGCTAAGAAAATGCCCCCTTTTTTGAAATGCACCCTTCAATAAGCCAGAATCAAAATATGTCTCTAACCTTTACATAACCTTCAGGAGGTAACAAAATGTATTTTGAGCAAACAGGTAAAACCAATACAACCCAAACGCTGAATCTTGCATATCAACGTGCAAAAGAATTGTGCATCAATGAAGTGGTGGTTGCATCAACTACTGGTGAAACAGCTTTAGAAGCTCATAAAATTTTCAACGATTTCAAAATAACTGTTGTCACCTATCACTGTGGTTTTCGTCAGCCCTTTGAAACAGTCATGACATCAGATATGCGCAAAACCCTGGAAAAAGATGGAATGCACGTTGTTTCTGCAACACATGCATTATCAGGCGTTGAAAGATCGCTTGCTAAAAAATATCAGGGCGTTTACCCAGTGCTATTGATTGCAGATGTGCTGAGATTATTTGGGCAGGGAACAAAAGTTGCTGTGGAAATTGCAATTATGGCAGCAGATGCCGGCATGTTGACTGGTAACGATATTGTTTCCATTGGTGGCAGTGGAAAAGGTGCTGATGCCGCTTTAATTTTAAAACCCGCCAATCAAAGCAATTTGTTCGACATGAGAATTCGTGAGATTGTATGTAAGCCAAGAAATTTTTAATATTAAAATTATTTCAATGCCAACAAAATAAGATAGCGCTTTTGTTCGATGACAGGCAAAGTATAGGATTCAATAGTGACGTGAAAGCCTGATGAATCAAACATCTGAAGTTCATCATGAAAATTTTTGCCTTTCATGGCAATTATTCGACCAGAGTCTTTTAACAGATATTTCGATGGATTGGCAAAGCAGGATATATTGGCAAACGCGCGAGAAATAATAATATCATATGAACAGTCAGATTGAAATGATTCAAGACGATCATGGCAAACATGAATATTATGCATGCATAATAAATCTGATACATATTTTAGAAAGTGTATGCGTTTTCTGGATGCATCCAATAATGTAATTTTTTTATCTGGCAGCGCAATACCCAATGGAAGGCCGGGAAACCCTCCCCCAGAACCTACATCCAGTATGGATTCATAACTGAATTGATTGATAAATGGTAGTACTGCAAGAGAGTCATAAAAATGTTTGATTGCAATATCCTTGAGTGAGGTAAGGCGTGTAATATTCATTTTTTGATTCCATTGAACAAGTGTTTCAGCATATCGACTCAATTGATCGAATTGTTTAATTGTTAAATGAATATTCAGCTGTTGTGTCCATTTTTTCAAAAAATGGTTATCCATTGTTCGCGCGCCTTGACCTTCTCTTTTTCTGATATGTATTCACTGCCCGATTATGCGCTTTTAAATTGGTAGAAAAATGATGCGTACCATCTTGTTTGGATACAAAATAAAGATAGTTGGTTGATTCTGGATATAAGGTTGCACGAATAGCATTTTTTCCAGGATTGGCAATTGGACCGCAGGGCAAGCCTTTTATTCGGTAAGTATTATAAGGAGTGGTTAGTTTTAAATGTTTTCGCGTCAGATTGCCATCAAAATTGGGAACCCCATAAATAACAGTGGGGTCACTTTCAAGGCGCATATTTCGTTTCAAGCGATTATGAAATACTGATGCAATGATAGGGCGTTCATCAGCCTGTCCGGTCTCTTTTTCAACAATTGAGGCAAAAGTAACTGTTTCATGAATGGAAAAACCAATCTCTTCAGCGCGCTTACGAAGGCTTGCATCAAAAACATGCCAGAATTGTTTTAACATTGTTTTGATAATTCGTTCTGCACTTGAATGCTTTGCAAAATAATAAGTATCTGGAAATAAATAACCCTCCAGGCTATCAGCATCAATACCCAAAGAGCGAACAATACTGGGATTACTGGCATATGCCATGAAATCAACTTTGGAGATTATTTCTGACTTTTCCAATGTTTCAGCAATCATTTTAATGGTGTAACCTTCAGGAAAAACAACTCGGGTTAACTCAACATTACCAGCAATAAGTTGATTTAATATATAATGTGGTGACATGCCAGGTGACAACAAATATGTACCGGATTGAATCCGCGTATCTGCTTTTAACAACTTTGCCAGATAAATGAAATATTTCAATTTTCCGATCAAGTGTTCATTTTGTAAGTTGTTTGCAATATGATAAAAGGATACACCTTTTTCAATTTTAATGATTTGGGGTTGATGGACATCAATGGGCGAATTTGCGTATAGAAAAAATTCTCCACTCAGGCATACTGCAACGAATGAAGCGAACAGCACCGCCACAAGACATAAGCACCCAAAAAATTGAAATAAAAATAATACTTGAAACTTGTGATTATTCATTTTCATGACTATAGTTAGTATCAGACAAAATAAAAATAATCAATAATTAATAGGATAATTACAATGGTTAACAAAAAACAAATTAAGTATGAAGGCTTTGAACAAGGCCCCATTCGTCCCCCAAGTGAGGCTTCAAGTTTGTTGATTCGTTTGACACGCAATTGTCCCTGGAATCGATGTACATTTTGTCCGGTATACAAAGGGACATCTTTTTCATTGAGACCTCTGGATCATATTATTAAGGATATTGATCTAATCAAATACCAAATCGAACGTATTCAACAATACAGTTCAAATGGAATCATTGACCAAGAAAATGCGAAATGCCTTTGGAATGAAACAGATACAGCACAACAAAACGCATTCCATGCCGCTCTAAACTGGTTTGCCAATGGAATGACATCAGTGTTTCTCCAGGATGCCAACAGTCTGATCATGAAACCTGCACACTTGATAGAAATTCTTCAACATTTAAAAAAATTATTTCCCAATACTCAACGCGTCACTTCATATGCACGTTCGCATACAATATCACGAATCAGCCAGGATGATCTCAATGCGATTGCCGCATCTGGATTAAACCGAATTCATATTGGTCTTGAATCTGGCTCAGATGATGTTTTGTTGCTATCCAAAAAAGGAGTTGATAAACAATCTCATATCAAAGCAGGCCAAAAAGTGAAACAGGCAAAAATGGAACTATCAGAATATATTATGCCAGGACTTGGTGGACAGGCACTGTCAGAAAAACATGCATTGGAATCAGCTGATGCCATTAACCAGATAAATCCAGACTTTATTCGTTTTAGATCACTGGCAATTCCATCAAATATTCCACTCAAGGAAATGGTAGACAACGGCCAATTTGCTCCATGTTCTGATATTCAAATTGCACGTGAAATACACTTAATGATATCCAACTTTCATAATATTCAAAGCGTTATTACCAGTGATCATGTATTAAATTTATTTGAAGATGTTCGGGGTAAATTGCCTGATAATCAGAATCAAATGTTATCAATCATTGAACATTTTATAAATTTACCGCCAAAAGAACAAATGATATTTCAAGTTGGACGTCGCTTAGGTATCATGCAATTTTTGTCACAATTAGATCATGTGCCCCTTCGCAATCAGGTTGAATCAGTTTGTACCCAATTTGGTATTGCCCCTGATAATGTTGATGCCAGCATTCAGGAAATAATTACCCGATTTATTTGAACGATATAAAAAACTTGATTTGTAAAATCATTTAAGGTATTAAATTTTTAAGTACAAATAATGAAAATCAATTGACTCCATTACGAGCAATGCTGATTAAAAGGAGCGAACAGATAATGAGTGTGGATCATCAAACGAAAATATTGTTGGTTGAAGATTATTCGTCTATGCGAAAACTAGAATGCAAGGCATTATCTTCTTTATCTTTTGAAAATGTTATCGAAGCCAAAAACTGTGATGAAGCCATGGCTTTGTTAAAACAGGAAAAAAACATTGGATTAATAATCTGCGATCAGGATCTTCCCGAAAAAAATGGTTATGATGTTTTAAAAAATGTTCGCAATCAACCCGAATTCTCTCAAGTTCCTTTCTTGATGTTGGCCAACCGCGGCGAAAAAAAGAATATAGAAAAAGCATACAACGCAGGAGCCAATAGTTTTATTGCAAAACCATTTAGTCCCAAAGAGTTGAAATACAAAATTGAAGAAGCGCTGGGCGCTCAACCCAAAGCATCTATGAAAGTTGAGCGTAAAAAAATGAATCATCAATCATCATCAGGTAAAACCCTGATGCGTGTCGCACATTTGCCTATTACTGATCACATTATCCTGGGTGTTGTTCAACATTTTTTGCAGAAAGGCAAATATATTGCCGAGCATTTTGAACTTGAAGTGATCCGCATGCCAACCTGGAATGCATTGAGCTATGCGTTGGAAAGTGGTGAAGTTGATGCTGCCTTTATATTAGCCCCCATTGCCATGGATTTATTTAGTGTGGGCACTCCAATTAAACTGGTTTTGTTTGCACATAAAAATGGAAGCATTTTTGTAAAAAACAGAAAAGGTGATAAGTTTAAAGAACCATTTCAAGATTTTTTCAAAGAAAAAGCGTTTTTGATTCCACACACAATGTCTATTCATCATATGATCGCGCATATGTTTTTTTCAAATATTGGTCTTCAACCCGGTGCAATGGGCCAACAAATACCTGATGTTCATTTTGAGGTATCACCCTTACCCAAAATGCATGACTTTATTGCAGAATCAGAGGAATCCTGTGGTTTTTTTGTCGCAGAACCTTTAGGAACCAAAGCGATCGCATCCAGCCTGGCAGATTTGATTCTTTTATCCAGTGAAATATGGGAAAATCACCCCTGTTGTGTTGTAACCATGCAAGATGAATTTATTAAAGAATTTCCTGATGCTGTTTTTGAATTTACTAATTTCATGGTCAAAGCAGGCCAATTTGTTGGTGAAAGACCGGGAATTGCCGCTGAAATTGGTGTTGATTTTTTGGATCCAAATCGTGAACAGGGCTTAAAAGTTCCTTTATTAAAAAATGTGCTTTCAGAACCTTTGGGGATTAAAACAACTGATTTATATCCATCAATTCACGATCTTGAAAAAATTCAAAAGTATATGCACGATAAAATGAATGTCGGACAGATTATTGATCTGAAACAATTTGTAGATCTCACCTTTGCCGACAAAGTATGTTCTGCCACACCAGATGCATTTGCATCAGTTTTGCATGATCGTCCAGAAGTATCATTAGATATCTTAAATCGACAGGCGAATCAGGATCAAAGCATGGCATCAAAAACTGTCTTGAATCTGGTTGGCAAATACCTGACCCTTTCAATGCAAAACCAAGAATTTGGTATTGAGATATCAAAAGTAAGAGAAATTATTGGAATAATGCCAACACGTCCTGTGCCCAAAACTCCGGAATATGTTATGGGTGTTATTAACCTTAGAGGTGTTGTCATTCCTGTTGTTGAACTTCGTATGAAACTGGGCATGCCGAAAGGTGAATATAATGAACGCAGCTGTATTATCATTTTGGACGTTAATATTGGCTCATCAGGTGTCAAAAAAATTGGGGTCATGGTAGATACTGTTGCTGAAGTTCAAGATGTGCGTGCAGAGGATATTGAAGAATCTCCCAGTGAGGGCTTAGGCGTTGATACAAAAAATATTTTGGGCATGGCAAAGCTAAACAACGAAGTAAAAATGTTATTGGATATTGATTATATTTTGGGAGAATAATTCCTGCCTGTTTTTTTTTGAACCTTTCTGTTTTTTATGGAGACGATTCTTGTATGTATAAAATGAATCTTTGGAAAACTATCACTACCCTTTTGATATGTATGTTGTTTTTTATTGGATGTAGTGATGATGAATATACGCTACATCTAACAATTGATGGTAAGGGCAGAATTTCCTTAAATAATAAAGATTTTGATACAAGTGCAACTGTTGTATATGAAGATAACGAGGTCGTTACAGTAAGATATTCAAACACGTATGATGAATGGGAATTCGAAAAATATACAGGAGACCTAACAGGCACTTCCAGTTCGAAATCATTGACAATGACTTCAGATAAACACTTTACAGCAATATTTTCATTGGTAAATTCAGTTTCAATTAATGGAAAAGTATACGATTCAAATAGTGTTGCGATTCAAAACGTTACAGTAACATCTGGATCAGGGACCAATCAGGTAACCGCCATTACAAATTTATATGGGGCGTATTCAATGAATAATGTGCCGGTTCCTTCAAATAAAAGGGTATATTTAAAGTTCATTAAAAATGGCTTTGCAGATCAATCGTATTATTTTGATAAAGAAAAATCAGACATGTCTCTTGAAAATATTATCTTATTAAGAGAGTACAATTTAGAAATACAAAACAATTTCTACAATTCTGGAAGCACCGCACCCATTCCAGGAATCTATACGTTAACAGAAAACAGTGTCAAGGTAGTATCAGCATCTCATAGTAACTCTTTGACATTTGATAAATGGTCAGGCGATATACCATCATCTGAAAATGCCTTATCAAATAGCATTTCAATTACAATGGATATGAATCGAACCATAAGTGCCGATTTTTTACAATTTACAAGCTATTCAATACAGTTAAACTGGAACAGTAATCATGGCACTGTAGCACAGATTCCAGAAGGAGACATACTTGTTGAAGGCAGTGATATTTATTTATCCAACAACCCTGAAGAAGACTATGTTTTCTCACACTGGTTGGATAGTCAAGGCCAACTATTTGATACCGAAACACTGAACTTTAGTTTAAATGAAAATGTAGAATATACATGTGTTTTTATTGAAAAATCATATCGTTTGACACTAGAAAAATCAGGAGAGGGATCATACAGAATTGATCCTGTTTCTGATACCTTAGTTTTCTTAAAAGATACCCAAATCATTCTTACCGCCATACCTGCCTCAGGTTGGATTTTTCGACGATGGGATGGCAGTGTCAGAAGTTCTAACCAAAAGGTTAGTTTTGTAATGGACGCCAACAAAACAGTTTTTCTTGTTTTTGAACAGCCAAATGCAACATTTATGGGTCAGGTGACAGATGGAAATAATGATGGGCTGGAAAATGTAAAGGTAATGGGCGGAAATCAATCCACTTTGACTGATGAAAATGGCTTTTTTTTGCTGGATAAAGCCAGCTTACCAAATAATTCTGATACAATGACCATATTATTTGCAAAACACGGCTATTGCCTCCACAGCGAAATCTGCTCAGTTTACGATCAAATACAAGTGAATGTTTTTCCTCAATTATCAAAAACGTGTCTTATGCTTGAGTCAATCATTCAAACCCTAAAAATATTAAGTGGGCAGACATCAGATGTTTTGGCATTTGATATTGATGCCAACAATCAGCCAAATTTATCTGAGGTTCTTTTTATGATGCAGCATGTCGCTGATTATTGACAATTATTCAGGAACTGTCAATTTTGATTCACAATTATCAGTGTGAATCAAATGAAAATTGAAAAAATTTATGTGTTTATTACTTACATCTGAAAACTGAAAATTGTAAATTTGCTTACTGACGTATCAACTGAAAAGCATAATTAAATGGACCTGCCAATGATATACAGTTATTCATTTGTTCATGTATGAGTGATTGCGCCTTCTCCATAAAATGTTTAATGATATTCCCCCAACTTGTCCTTACGCTCGGTGGTATGCTGCCCAACATACCAATCCATCTGTCTGCAGATACCAAGAATAACACGAACATCCCGAGAACGAATTTGCAGGCGTGAAAAAAAACGTCGGATATTATTCATCCAATGATCAGGGTTTTCATGATTGATAAAATCAATGCGAGTTAAGACATCCTCAAGACGTTGATACATTCTTTCCAATTCATGGTTCTCCGCCAGTTTAGGAACGAATGAACTGGTGGAAGCACTATTTGCCATAAACAATTCATAACAGAATACCATAACAGCCTGAGATAAATTTAATGATGAAAAACCTGCTGTGGGAATGTTTACCAGTGCATGACAACGTTTAACTTCATTGTTAGTTAATCCTCGGTCTTCTGGGCCAAAAACAATGGCGATATTATTATTGTGAGAAATATTTATTAAATTGTTTGCACAAATGTGGGGTGTTTGAATATCAAAACGATAACCGCCCAATCGTGCTGTAGTGCCCACAATGTAATGAAATGATGACAATGCATTATCTAGTGAATGATGTTCAATCATGTTTTCGATAATATCATAGGCGGCATGGGTTGCCAGTTTCATAACTTTTGATAGATCACAGTTTTGTGGAGAAACGATAATCAGCTTTTTTATACCCATATTTTGCATCGCTCTAGCTGTAGAACCAATATTTTCTGGAAATCTGGGTTGATTCAGTACGATGGCTATATTTTTAAGGTTAACGCGTTGAAGGTTTTTTTGTTTCATGTTTGTATAGGTTTAATTTCGATTTATGTCCGGAGGGCCCGACATTGGTTTTGGAAATTGGTTGGATTTAGGTTTTTGTAACTGAAAGTTATGTATGATCCAACTTAGGTTTTTCATGGCATAGTTATTGCCCTGAAAGGGGAAGAATAAAAGTCCATAGCTATCAGGCTAAAACAAATGTAGTTATACAAACGAATAGTGTAGGGGCGAACCTTATGTTCGCCCCTACACAGACTGTTGTAACAACAATACTTACGTTTGCCTGTCGGCTATGGGCTTATATATTTTACCCTTTCAGATCAATAACTATGCCATGAAAAACCTAAGTTGGATGCTCATAATTGAACTTATTCCCCTGTCATGCGCCCCATGTCAATAATTAACCGGACATTATTTCAAAGGTATTAAAAAAGTAATTAATTTCAAATTTTGCAGTTTCTAGGGCATCAGAGCCATGAACCACATTTTTTTCAATATCAGTTGCAAAATCTTTGCGTATGGTGCCTTCAGCGGCTTCCTTATAGTTTGTTGCGCCCATCAGGGTTCTATTTTTTGCAATAACATCATTTCCTTCAAGGACCATAACGACTATAGGACCAGATGTCATAAATGCGACCAGGCTATTAAAGAATGGACGTTCTTTGTGAACTGCGTAGAATCCCTCTGCTTGAGCACGTGTCAGGCATACCATTTTCATTGCTGCAATCCGAATACCATTAGATTCAAAACGTTTGATGACATCGCCAATTAATCCACGACTGACACCATCAGGTTTGATGATTGAGAGTGTTTGTTCCATTTACGATTCCTTATCTTTATGAATTGACATAAAAAAAGCCCTATGAATTTATATGTTGTATTTTTCATAGGGCTTTAATAAAAAAAAATTATTTATTGGCTTTTAAGGATTCATTTTCCTTTTCCAATTCTTCCAGCTTTTGTTTGAGGCTTTCTGAGTCTTCACTTGTATCAAATCCTTCCTGTCGCCAGGTATCTTTCAACTCATCCAGGCCAAGATATAAAGCCAGGCATCCACCCATTAATAGACCGACTGGAATAGTTCCTGTCAGTAGTTGTAGAAAGGGCTGCCACCAAATTGCTAAACCAATGAGTCCTAACAAAGCCGCGATTGCGCCACCAATTAAGGTTTTCATAAAAAATCTTCCTCCTTTTATCAATTAAAACTTTAAAATTGTCAGCGTCACATTCTTTTTGTTCGTATCAATTATTTAAATTTGTTAATGAATATGTTGCTTACAATTTTTTCAAATATGGTTTGAATTTAATCAACAATTTATTTTTTTCAACTAAATAACATAGCATTTTGGTTAAAGCAAGCTCAAAATCAATAATGACATAAAATTTACATGTGTTAGAAAGATATTGGTTATAACGTATTGGGATAATTTACGATATTATTTTTTTATGCTTTTTGTAAAATATGAATAATTTGCTGATTACAAAAGCCAAACTGATTGATAAGTGTATTTTTTTATTTTGGAAATGATATTGATCATTTTGAATGCGCGTAAATGAATTGATAATTGACAAATGAAATGGAATAATTGATAATGACAAATAGAAGGCGCATTTTTTTTGCTTGGGAATGATTGAAAAAAACTTTCCCATTTATAATCTTTAGCTGTTCATTCTTTTTTTGTCATGGCTTGAAGAATGCCATGACATACGAAAGTTGGACAATTATATATTCATCAAGGAGATCCGCTATGAAATCAACACGTTTCGCATCTCTAAAAGCACTGTTTAGTCGTATGGTCCAGACAAACAGTTATTTGTGTTATTTGCCCGGTTATATTGGCTATTTTGTTAATAAAGCACTTCAGATATTTTTTTCCGGCATTCGGGTAAGTTCCGAACAGACAGATCATTTGAAAGCGCTTAAGGAAAAAGGGCATATTGTTTACACCACAAAGTATAAAAGCACTTTTGATTATTTGTTTTATCACAGTCGTTATCAAAAGGAAGGTTTACCATTTCCAGAAATCGCCTTAGATTACAAGATTGTTATGTGGCAACCCATATCTCGGGTTTTTAAGTCCTTAATGTCATGGTTTTATCATGTATTTAAAAAATGGCACCGTCCCAATCCCTTTCATACACATTACATTCGTGATGAAATTAACAATGGGCGAAGCTGTTTTCTATCACTGTTAGAACCAGGGGGTTTTTATCGTCGGTTTGTCAAGGAAAAGGTTGATCCGATTCAATATTTAATTGAGATTCAACAGTCAATGGATCGCCCCATTTACCTGGTTCCTCAGTGGATACTGTTTAGCCGAAAAGCTCATAAATCACAAAGAAACTTAATTGAATTGATATTTGGCACTGAAGAAAACCCTGGCAACCTCAGACGCATGTTTATGCTACTCAAGCGCCCTGAAAATGTTTTTGTCGAAAGCTCAGAACCTTTCAATTTGCTGCAATTCATTCGTGAGCCAGAGAATCACAATCGGAGTATTGAGCACCTATCTTATCTGGTACGTCAAGAAATGATCAACAGATTGAATCGACATCGTCAAAGCATTGTAGGGCCAACATTAAAAACCAATGAAGAACTGAAAGAAAGCATACTGCGTAATGCTGAATTTCAGGATTTTCTGGAAGAATATGCCACGCAACGAAAAGTACCTATTCAGGCTGTTTATAAAAAAGCTGATAATTATGTTACTGAAATTGCTGCAAAACAGAGCCACAATTGGATTCAGTTATTTTCATGGTCTGTTGGGTGGATTGCCCATAACATGTTTGAAGGTTTTGAGTATAATCAGGAAATGATCAGTGTCCTTAAGCAGGCATCTCAAAAAGGCCCATTGATTCTCGCCCCATGTCATAAAAGCCATATTGATTATCTCATTCTTTCCTATGTGATGTATCATAATAATATGCCATGTCCATTAATAGCTGCGGGAAAAAATCTATCGTTTTGGCCTTTAGGGCCTATTTTCCGAGGCGGTGGGGCATTTTTTCTTCGGCGATCCTTTCGTGGCGCCATGTTGTATTCAAAAGTCTTTGCAGAATATGTAAATACAGTATTAAAGGAAGGTTTTAATATTGAATTTTTCATTGAAGGCGGAAGAAGCCGAACAGGAAAGCTCAACCTTGCCAAATTTGGTTTACTGTCTCTTATTCTTGATGCCTACAAAAAAGGCATGTGCCCTGATTTAATGTTTGTGCCAATATTTATTGGCTATGATAAAATTATTGAAGAAAAAGCCTATATTAGCGAACTGGAAGGACACCAAAAAGAACCGGAAAGTTTAAGCCAGGTACTTAAGGCCAGAAAATTTTTGTCCAGACGTTTTGGGCGAATCTACGTTCAGTTTAACCAACCCATTTCATTAAAAGAAATTTTGAAAAATTTCGACACACCCATTGAGGAAATGACCACAAATGAATATCAGGTATTGTGCCGAAATATAGGCCATCGATTGATAAACTCAATCAACGAAGTAACTGTGGTGACGCCTTATGCTCTTGTTGCATCTGCGCTGCTCAATAGTCCGCTTCAGGGATTTACAAAAAGCGAATTTGCCAATCGTGTGGAAACGTATCTTAATTATTTGGTTTCACTCAAAGTAAAGCTATCTGAAACACTGATAAATTATGTTCAAATTGTAGACAACGTTTTGGAGACCTACGCAAGCAGAAAGATCATTGAAAAACTTGAAGTCAGTAATGTTCGTGAGGCATTGGGCGATACTCGCATCCGCGTGAACACATATAAAAGGCATCAATTGGATTATTATAAAAATATCTGTATTTGCTTTTTTGTGCCTGCAGCTTATACATCACTTGCAATTCTTTCACGAGATGCATTTCAGTTTTCTGAAGATGATCTTTATGAGACCTATGATTTTTTAAAAGAATTCTTTAAAAACGAGTTTGCATATGATGCAGATAAAACCAATCAAGACTACATCCAAACCAGTTTGAAAGCCTTTGTTGATGACGCTATCGTTATGCCCCATGCCGAGCTTCCGGATGTTTACAACGTGACATCTGTTGGATATCGTAAATTGGGCTATTTTGCTTTGTTTTTAAAGACATATTTTCAATCATATCGAATCGCTTTGGATGTTTTTATGGAAAATCCTCAGGATAAACTTGATGAAAAAGAATGTATCAAAAGAATGTATGTATTGGGAAATAAATTGTTTAAGCGCTCTGACATTGATCTATCAGAATCCATATCCAAAGTATTTTTCAGAAATGCCATTCAGTATTATAATTATCATAATATCAAGGGCAAGGAAAATGTGGATGAGATTCATTATTATGATCAAAAAATACGTAATTATCTGAAGGTATTATCAAAATGAAGCAAGCAATGATTCTCGCTGCAGGTTTTGGAACACGTCTGGCACCTCATAGCCAGACCTGCCCCAAACCTTTGTTTTCCATTGACAATCAGCCCATCATACATCGCACAATTATGCGTCTGATTGCAGATGGTTTTATGAATATTCTGATTAATATACATCATTTGGCAACTGATCTGCAAAATTTTATCGAACAACAAAACTATGCAGTGCCTGTTCGCTTGTGCAAAGAAGTTGAAATTCTGGGTACAGGTGGTGGCATTGGCAATATGTTAAAGCAGGTAAGATCTTTTCCTATCTTGATTATCAACAGTGACATTGTTACAGATTTAGACTTTAACTTCATCTTTCAAACGCATATGGATCATGATGCACCGGTTACACTGGTCATGCATGATGAGCCACAGTTCAATACAGTTTGTGTAAAAAATAATCAAGTTCTGGCATTTCGAGAAAAACATTCACATGATGACTTAAAAGCATTTACTGGCATTCATGTTGTCGATTCTCTGTTAGGAGATTATTTACCAGTTAATACAAATTATAGCATTATCACTGCCTATGAAAAAATGATACAGGATGGACATTCAATAAGGGCTCACATCGTTCAAAATCATTATTGGGCTGATATCGGAACACCATCCGGTTATGCCCATTCATCATCACATTTCATGGCTCAAACCGCCTTTCAAAAAAAAGGAATAGATTCTGTTAAGAATTTGAAAACAATTAAGCTAAAAGGTGATGGCTCAGACCGGTGTTGGTGGAGATACACTGCTGAGGGGAAAACACTTATCGTGGTGGATCATGGTATCAGTCGGATGCGCGTTCCTGGAATTGTATTGGAAAACCAGGATCATGAATCCCAGTCATGTAAGGAAGTTGAATCTTTTGTCAAAATTGGGAATCATTTATTTGCCAATAATGTACCAGTTCCTGAGATAATTCATTTTGATTTCTTTTCTGGTATAGTTTTTTTAGAAGATCTCGGTGATACCCATTTGCAGAATTTTGTTGTTTCACTGGATAATGATCAGATCCAATCTGTGTATGAATCAGTGCTTGATATATTAATTCATATGTCTGTTGAGGCATCAAAAGGTTTTACGCATCATTTTACATATCAAACAGCCTCGTATGATACTGACATGATTTTGCAATATGAATGTCGGTATTTTTTTGAATCTTTTGTTCGAGATTATATGGAGCTGGATGTGGATTGGTCTGATTTAGAAAAGGATTTTTTGAATCTTGTAAGTGCTGCCACACAGCATATGAATTGGGGATTCATGCATCGCGATTTTCAATCAAGAAATATTATGAAAGCAAATGAAGGCTTTTATATTATCGATTTTCAGGGAGCGCGCTTGGGACCTGTACAATACGATCTGGCATCATTGCTAATTGACCCTTATGTGAGTCTAGACAGGGACTTGCAGAAAAGATTGTTTGATTATTTCCTGAAACAATACAAGCGTCGTGTAAATGTCAATGTGCAGAAATTTGAAGAAACCTTTGAATATTGTCGTCTGTTTCGGAATTTTCAAATGTTGGGCGCTTTTGCATTTTTGTCTCAAAAAAAGGGAAAAACATTTTTTCAAAAATTTATTCCCCTTGCATTGGATCAATTGAAATACCATCTAACGGAATGGTCTCTTATGCCGTGCCCGAGAATTATGGATTGTGTAAAAAGAATACAATAATTAGAAAAGAAATTAAATGGGGTATGTACAAGTTGGGGGAACATAGTGCCCTTCGGGAATTTTTAGATTAGCCTAACTTTTGTGCGTCTTCGGAAAGCCTGTTTGATATTTGCTTTAATTACAGTCCCGCTTGCTAACGCGTGCGGCTCTGATTAATAGCTGCCGAAATTTTCAGAGCCGCGCGCGTTAGCAAGCGGGACTGTACTTGAACCAATATAAAGCAGGTTTTTGTTTTTCCGATACATGAACATACGCCCAATTAAATGTTATTCTTCAGTTTGAAACAAGACATCATCTGAAAAATCATTTGAAAAATTGTCAAATTGATCGATAATACTTGCTGAAAGTAAGCGAAGGGATGTATTCGTTGAAATAGGGTACCATGTAGCAGATAGATTG
>Ga0272440_1000391_pt1 | contig 37346 bp, 8 predicted proteins | sample SSMMMBAug17_FD_192440 | JGI IMG/M metagenome (GOLD analysis project Ga0272440, IMG submission 192440) | Marine sediment archaeal communities from Little Sippewissett salt marsh, Falmouth, MA, United States - SSM-MMB-Aug17 | ecosystem: Environmental > Aquatic > Marine > Wetlands > Sediment ...
TAATTCATTACAACTATTTATAATCAATGTATTAAAGGCTTTTACCAATGATTAATATTAGTAAATCAATACTATTGTTACTAACAATTTTTTCTTTGTTCGCGGAAGCTAACACGGAACAAATTGAACTACCTGTCACGCTAACTGATGGAAAAAACTTTATATGGGATATTCAAAGAAACGGATCAATTGAGGATGGATCTGATGATGCTTTTGATAATGCCGCAGTTGTAACCAATTTTCCTGAATTTTCAACAGCACAACTGGAAAATGATTGCCAGGTGATTATCGGACCTGCACAAACTTCAAATCTGTCAATTACCCGAAAAATATTTGTATCTGACAACTATGGTTATGCGCGTTTTCTTGAATCTGTTCACAATCCAGGTGAAACAAACCAATCATTTAGTCTGATAATTACATTTGTTTTAGGATCGGACTCTTCGACGCATATTGTTCAAACTTCAAATAACGATTTAAATCTTACAAGAGATGATAGCTGGCTCATTACTGATGATGATAATTCCGATAGTGGAGATCCAACACTTTTATTCATTTTTAGCAACGATCATGGTGAAAAACCTACAAGTATTGTTCAAAATGGAGACACTTTAATCTGTCAGTTTGATTTGGAACTGGCACCAAATCAAACAAGATCAATTATGTACTTTGTTTCACAAAATCAGAATCAAAATCAGGCACTTGAAAATGCAAACCGTCTATCCAGTCTGCCATCTGATACTTTACAATTATTAGAAGATTCTGAAAGAAATACTATTCAAAATTTTCAAATGCCAATGCATCTAATTATTCCTGATAGTGCAAATGAAAGTGACAATATTTTATTCAACCAAGCAACTGTCAGTATCCCTTACCCCCTTACAGAAACAACGATCATAAATATCCATTCAGCAGATACTTCGGAGGTGACTGTTCCATTAACCATAACTATGGCATCAGGATTAACATCAACGAGTTTCGATTTGAACATTATTGATGATACCATACTTGATGGTACTCAAACTGTTAAGATTTCGGTATCAAATGACTTTTTGGGAGAAACATATGCTAATATAGAAATAGATGATAATGAAACAGCAACCTTGACTTTAGAATTACCTGATAACGCCAATGAAGGAGATGGCATTCTTTCTGGGAGAGGGACGGTATTTTTAAGCAGTGCTGTTGAGTCACCGGTAAAAATATATTTATCATCAAAAAATCCAGCCAAAATGACTGTTCCAGAATATGTGTTGATGCCTTCAAACCAGGATTCAGTTACTTTTGATTTGACCATCATTGATGATAATTTGATTGATGAATCATCTGTTGTAACTGTCACGGCTTTTGTAGAAGGATGGAATTCCGGCAGCGATTTTATCACTATCAATGATAACGAAGATAAAAATATTACGATTACCTGCCCGGAATCATTCAATGAAAATGATGGCATGGTTTCCGGCAGCGCAATGATTTCTCTCTCAGGTATTATTCAAAATACATTAACGGTAAATCTTTTTTCAAACAACCATTCTGCGCTAACGGTTCCATCAATGGTTACTATTCCATCGGGCGAACAGTCTGTGTCTTTTCCAGTTTTTGTTATCAACAATAATACCATTGATACAAATAAAAATGTTCAAATTTCAGCATCATCAACCGGTTGGAACGATGCTATTATTTCCACAACAATTATTGATGATGAATCCAGAATTTTATTACTCACAATTCCTGAACAGGCAGGTGAAGGAGATGGTATTTTAGTCAACGCTGGAAAAATCCAGATTGGCGGGATAACGACTCAGGATTTATCTGCAAACATTCAAGTTACACCTTTATCTGAAATAAGTGCGCCTTTATCCTTAACCATTTATGCTGGGAACAGTGATGCAGACTTTGACATTCAAATCATTGACGATGATTTACTGGATGGCTCACAAAAAATAGATATTCATGTGACAATCACTGGATTTGAAAGTGATTCGGAAACAATATTTGTCCACGATAACGAAACAGCAACTTTGACGCTTTCAATGCCGGACCAGGTGTTTGAATGGCAAGGCGAACTTAGTGATCAGTGTTCAGTAATCGTTAATAAAACAGTTGATAAAAATATTCCAATTTATCTGAACTCTTCTGACACAACTGAAATTCAAGTACCAGAAAGCATTGTAATACCTTCTGGTTCCTTATCAAGTTTATTTACGTTAACTGTTATAGACGACCTTGAATTTGATGGATCTCAAACAGCTACCATAACTGCTTCAGTTCCAGGATGGATCAGCGCGGCTTATAATATTGAAGTTCAAGACAATAATAAACTTGAATTAATTATTCCTGGTGAAGCCAGAGAAACTGATGAAATAAAACAAGGAAGCGTTTCAATTTCAGGTTTTTTAGAATCGGATTTGGTTGTTCATTTATCTTCATCAGATTCTTCAGAAGTCGAAGTTCCATTGACGTTGACCATATCAGCAGGTACACGTTCAGTTTCATTTGATCTGTCTATTGTAAACGATCAGATGATTGATGGAACTCAGGTAGCTATGATATCAGCTTCTCATGAAAACTGGATTCAGGATACAAAATATATCAAAATTTTAGAAAAAGGTGAGGATTCTGGACTTTATGGAGATGATAACGCTACAAATAATATTCCCATAGGATTTGATTTTGATTACTGGGGGAACAGTTATTCAAGTTTTGGGGTCAGTACCAATGGATGGATTTCTTTACTAAACACTGCAAGCGGTACATATGGAAATACTAATTTTCCTGATCCGAAAGGAAAAGATGGCATTATCGCCCCATTTTTTGATGATTTACGGATGGATTCAACAGGTCAACCCACAGGGAAGGTTTTTTATTTAACCATTGGAAAAGAACCCGAACGAATACTGGTCATTCAATATCATGATGTTTATTTTTTCGGCAGTAATTTACCGATGGGAACCTTTGAAACAATTTTATACGAAGGAACCAATCAGATAAAATTTCAATACCGATTTCTCAGAGATGAGCGATCTTATGGTAATTCAGCGACTATCGGACTGGATTGTCCTTATACAAATACATACTTAAGATACTCCTATAATACAAGCAGTTTAACGGAACAAAAAGCTATTCTTTTTGATCCTGATGGACAGGGTGGCTATAATATTAACGAAAATGCCTATTATTCATGGATAGATATCAGTGGGCTGACCAGCGGTGCGCCAAACGATGGTGGCTATTATGCATCAGATAAAATTTTATTCACATGGCAGCCAACAATAAATGCAAATGCGTATCGTCTCGATATTTCAACATCAACCAGTGATGCTGAAATTATTGAATCTATTGAACTGTCAGATGTTACCAGTTGTTTATATACAAACAATTTGATTGAGGATGAAACCTATTACGCCCGTATTGCTGCCAGTATGAATAATGGGGGAACCTATCAAAATCCATCATTGTTTTCAGATGGCATTCTTATTGATAAAACACCGCCGGATATCAATCAGCCACATGCATCCGCCGGACCGGAAAATAAAAGCGTTATTTTTCACTTTTCCGGCACAGATAATAATGTCATTACATCCTATCATATACAGATTTCAGATAAACCTGATGATTTTTCTGATCCATTGATTGATACATCAATTGTCACCGGGATCTTTTCATACAATGGAGAACCTCAACAAACCTTATTTGCAAGAGCGTTTGCTATTGATGCTGCTGGAAATAAAAGTCAGGCAAGCACTATCTCAAATGAATTTGTTGTACCCTGGCCACCACCTGTCATTACAGAAATCACTCCTGATCATGGAAAAAGCACCGGCCACGAAATCGTTACAATTCGAGGTCTTTATTTTCAAGCAGATCAGGCAGACAGTATTATTACCTTTGGTGGTACTCCTGCCCTCTCATATAGTCGCTGGACATCAACAGAAATTATATGTGAAGCCCCTCCTGGAACAATTGGTTCTCATACGGTGGTCTGTATTACATCAAGTGGAACCGGACGATTGGACAATGCATTTACGATGACTGACCCGGTATTGCATCTCAATTCCTCTAAATATGACTATGGCCGAGTGTTTATTGACGAAGAATTTTCTTATGATTTGAGTATTTCAAATACAGGTAATGACTTTTTAACTGTCAGCCAAGCGGCTCTGACAGGTACGGATGCGCCAAATTTTTCATTGTCATCGGATTTATGCTCTGCTCATTCCCTGACACCAACTCAACGATGCACATTGACAATAGATTTCACTCCAAAAAAATCTGGCCGGATTCAGGCTCAATTATTGATTTATTCCAACGATCCTCAACATTCGCCGGTTTCTTTTATATTGGAAGGTACAGGAATTAAAGCTGATCTGGCCTTAGATGAGTGTCGTCATCCATCACTGGGTACAGCCGGAGAGGATATAGAAGTTTACTGGTCAGTTACCAATAATGGTCCATATGAAGTAGATAACATTAATCATCTGTGGGTTGATAAAATATTCCTTTCTTTTGATGAACAAGTGGGGGAAGATGATATTGAAATTGGTAGTTTTGAATATAACTCACCTTTGTTAAGCTCAGAAAACTATTCGTTGACAAAAAATATTCAACTTCCGACAACAGCCATAGGAGATTATTGGATTATAATTGCTACAGATGCTCTGGATCAAGTTGAAGAAAAAAATGATATTGATAATTTTAAAATATGCAGCAGCATAAATATTAAAGGGCCGGATCTGATAATTGAAATCATTGATACTCCCACTGAAGCCATTAAAGGACAGTCCTGCACTATTAAATGGAAAGTTAAAAACATTGGATTCGGAGACACCGCACATTCCTGGAAAGACTGCATATACTTATCTAATGATGATCAGGTCGGTGGAGACAGACTTGTTGCCTGCAAAGATTATCCCGTTCATTTAAAGCCCGGTGACTTTTATGAAGAATTGATTGAAGTATTAATACCAGAAGTGACTGATGGACAGCATTACTTTGTGCTTGCAGTAGATGATGGAGACAATCAGAAAGAAAACAATGAAGCTGATAATACTGATATTTCGCCACCACTTATGATTTATAGTCCGCCTGATTTCATTGTTTCAGATATTTCAGCTCCAGGTTCTGCTCTGGCTGGTCAACATGTTAAGATTACATGGAAAATAACAAATATTGGTGTTAAAAATGTGGATGGACACTGGCAAGATACTGTGTATTTATCATCTGACAATCAGATTGGTGATGATATTTTTGCAGGTTCCTTTGCATATACCGGAACCGTTTCTTCTGGTCGATCATATTCAGTAGCTCACGACATTTACATACCTGAAGATGCTGTTGGGAATTATTATATTGTGGTTGAAGCAGACTCTCAAAATGATGTTGTTGAACCTGTTGGTGATGATGATAATATGTCAATTGATGATGTGACGATTCAAATACTGCAATCTGATTTAAAACCGGAAAGCTGTAAAATTCCTGAAATTGCCGGTCCTGGTGAAACCATTCAGATTGAATGGACTGTTGCTAACATTGGTCAGCTTACAGCAACAAACAGTTGGGTTGATAACATTTATCTTTCTGAGGACAGTCTGACAGGTAATGATGTTGCTGAAATTTCATTTCCAATCACAATTCCTTTTTTGGCACCAGGGCAAAACTGTCATATAGAAAAAGAATTTCAATTGCCGCATATTTCAGGGGATTATTATCTTATTTTTGTAGTGGATCAAAATAATCAAATTATAGAAACCAATAAAAATAATAATACAACAGTGTGTGGGCCAATTACAATTGCGCGGCCAAATCTGAAATTACAGCATATCAGTGCATCATCAACAGTATTTCAGGGTGAATCTATGAATATTCACTGGAAAATTTCAAATGATGGTAATGTTTCAGCATCAAGCTCATGGAACGACTGTGTTTACCTTTCTGATGATGACCAACAGGGAAATGACATGCTTCTTTTTTGTGTGGATCATTCAATAACACTTTTGTCAGATGAATCTTATGAAGTTACTGAAACTTACAATGTTCCTTATGTCGAAGAAGGTGATCACTGGATTATTGTGCAAGCAAATGATAATGGTAATCAATTGGAAACCAGTTATGTTGATAATGTTTCTGCTCAAAAAATATATGTTGTAAACCCTGATCTTGCAATACCTGATCTCACATTTCCTTCTGAGGTAATGGCTTATGAATCCTTTGAAATGACATGGACTGTTAATAACAATGGCGGAAGCATCGCAAAGGATGCATGGACTGATAAAATATTCCTTTCCCGCGACCAGGAGATTGGTAATGATATTTTATTATATACATTTCAAAATTCTACCCCTTTAGCACCCCACACAGGCTACACACAAACTGTTCAAAGTACCACTCCCGGCAATTTAGCAGGTGATTATTATATTATTGCCTGCACTGATTCAGAAAACATGATTAATGAATTTGGTAATGAATTCAATAATTATTGGATCAGCGATCATATAGTGACTGTATACCAGGCAGACATTCAAATAACAGATTGTTATGTACCGGATCATGCACAAAGTGGCAGTTCTATCCAAATCAGTTACACCATCGCCAATAATGGAAATGTAAGAACCAATGGAGCCTGGATAGATGCTCTTTATTTCTCTGATGATGATCAAATTGGAAATGATATTGAGATTACTCAAATACCTCATGAAAATTACTTGGAAGGCAATCAGCTTTACCAGGTAAGTCAAACGATTACAATTCCTTCAAGCCTTACCATTGGAACCTGGCATGTAATTATTGAGTTAGATACTGTTCATACAGTGGTTGAAATGAATGAAAATAATAATAGTCAAATTTGTGGCACGATTCAACTTGCCGGCCCGGATTTAATCATTTCAATGCTGCCTCATCAACAGGAACCTGTTTATGGTAAAGATTCAATGAATATATCCTGGAAAGTTGAAAATATTGGAAACGCTCCTGCACTTGCTGACTGGAAAGATTGTTTTTATTTGTCAATTAATCCACTGCAACTTGATGATCATTTAATTTATTGTTTTGAGCGTTTAATGACTTTAAATCCTGACGAATCATATACAAATACAAACAGCATCACAGTTCCCAATTATGATGAGGGAAATTATTTGCTTATTGCTGCAACTGATAATGAAAAATCACAGGCAGAAACTGATGAACAGAATAATCATAGTTCTGCAAAAGAAATAATACTTCTACAGCCTCACCTTGAATCTATCGCATTTAATGATACAGATGGAAGTCAAACAGTTACCAGTGGAGATGAGTATTATTTCTTTTTTACAAGACAAATGAATCCCTTACTGCTACCAGACCAGACAAATAATGCGAATATAAAACTAACACCTGAAAATAATAGAATATATGGTGCAATTAATCAGTTAAACTGGAAGGATCAAAATAAAATCGTTATTGTAAAAATTACCAATGGTTTTTCTATAACCGGAAATGAAATGGTCAGCCCTTCCGCTATTAAAGATCTGCAAGGCAACCTTGCGATTCAATCTCAAAGGTTGACAATAACAGATACGATTATCCCGGTAATAAAAGAAATACAGAGTAATTATCCGTCATCGACAGTTACAGCAACTGAAAATTATCAGTTAACCATTGTATTTAGTGAATCCATGAATACTGAAATTCATCCTGTCATTGAATTTACCAGTTCCGCTCAGATTCAACCCTCTCTTCCTTCTGCTAAAGGAAAATGGCACTCATTGTCAGGTATTAATAATATTATGTATGCTTTGCCGCCTGTATCTCTGACATCTGGAATGGATGGACGTATTCAGGTAAACATATCAGCAGCAAGAGATGCATCCGGAAATGAGATGCTTGCAGTAGAAAATGCCTTTGAATTTATTCTGGATGCTACACCACCGCAAGCACCTCAAATTAGTCTTTATTCCATGACAAACAACTCTATCACAGTAAAATGGGATGATTATCAGGCACCTGATGACCTTTATCAATATGAATCCTACATTGCCACATCTCAGTTCCAATCAATAGAAAATATGATCCCTGTCAGCAAATTAGAAATAAATAATGATTCATATACTTTTTCTGAACTGGAACCATTTAATACCTTTTATATTACTATTGTTGCTGTTGACAATTCTGGCAATAAACTTGAAGCTGTCTCATCAATGCCTGTTTCAATAAATAGCCTGATATCATTTGATCGCCAATATTATGCTGCAACAACCGGCATGGCGGAAATTTCTTTAACTGATACAACACTGAATTCTGATTCAACAAGTCCACAAACAATATATATTAATGTCATCAGCAATTCGGATACTAATGGTATAAATCTTGGGTTGAAAGAAACAGGACCGGACACTGGTGTATTTACTACTTCAGCCTATGGACAGAATGTGACTTTTTCTGAGGATATGAGTGATAATCTCAATAAAATCATTCAGGTAGCTGAAGGCGACCAGGTTACAGCAGTGTATAATGATATTTTTTACTCTATTACGAAGCTTGCAAAAGCAATTATTGATACAAAACCACCTGTAACTGAATTGATTATCAATGATGAAGTTTACTTTGACGGCACTCGTTATTATATGCCTGTAAACTTTACCTATATAATGAGTGCTACAGACCTGTCATCAGGAATAAAACATACAATATATCGTATTGATGATCAGGCATTTCTAAATTATACAGCACCATTCATGTTAGTACAAAGTGGTGAGTATGTCCTTTATTATCAATCCATTGACAATGCTGGAAACCAGGAAGAATTAAAACACATCAGTATTATTATTGATACGCCGCCAGCCTCACCATCCAATATTGAAGGTACTCAGCAAGATTATCAGTTGACAATTCGCTGGCAAGCGCCTCAGGATTCTGATCTTGCCGGGTATAATCTGTATCGAAATGGAAACAGGGTTAACACGCAATTTCTTGAAAATACACAATATACAGAGTTTGTCGTTAGTGGACAGACCAATACTTATAACGTTACTGCTATTGACTGGCGAGGAAATGAAAGCACTTTTTCAGAAGCCTATATCATGCTTGCGGAAAGTACACCGCCAGTTATCACATATCCATTGTCAGGCACTGTTACTTTTAATTCTAAAATAAAAGTCAATGGGGATGCTGAACCTGGATCAATTGTAGAAATATTTGTCAATGGCATAAATCAAGGGAAATCGGTTGTTTCAAAAACAGGATACTTTGGTAAAACAGGTATTTTGGTAGCTGAAGGAGAAAATACCCTAACCGCTGTTTCCACAAGTTCCCATGGAATTGAAAGCGCATCTTCTGAGGCATTAAGAATAACACTTGATGAAAAACCTGTTGCACCTTCCGGGTTGACTGCTATTGCAAATGATACAGTGGTCACACTATCCTGGGAAAAAAATCAGGAAACTGATATTAAAGGTTATAATATTTATAGAGATAATGAACGTATTAATAAACATTTGATATCCACCACAACATATACAGACATTGGATTAACAAATGACAGACCTTATACCTACAGAATTAAAGCCATTGATCAACGAGATAATGAGGGCAGCGCAAGTGCTAAGATAACAGCTTCTCCTGTTCCCGGCGAAGAATGGGAGATATCGCAATAATGAATCAAAGGAATTCGCAGATAATGTTTTTACTGATATGTTTTATTGTAATCTTTTTTTATTCAACCAGCACCTGTGCAATGCCGGTTAAGTTATGGCATACAACCCTTGATGCACCAATTGTAAAGGTATCGTGGCATACAATAAGCAAAAACAGGAAAAAAATTTTTCCTGTAAAATCAATTTTGACAAAAAAAAGTGTTTACCTCCTGAGCGATAATGCCAGTGCTACAAAAAGAGAAATCCCTGAACATTATGAAAGTATAACAATATCTGATAATGGCAGCCTTATGGCAGGGTTCAAAAAAAACTCAATAGATCTTTTTACGACTGACTATCAGGTGTTAAAACATATTCAACTGAATGAAGCACCATCATTTTTATTATCAGAACATTTGTCTTACAGTCTCTCACCAGACGGTTTATATATTGTAATTGTTTCATGGTTTTTAAAACATATATATATTTATGATGCATCCGGTAACTTGTTGGCCAAACATGCTATTTCCGACCTTAGAGGTGCAAGAGTTAAATTTTCAAAAAATGGAAATTATTTGCTGATCCATGTACCCAACTGGGGCACAGGTAACACGCACGGCTATATCTTGTATATGGATCGAAAAGGAAAAATTTTATGGCATAAAGATCATGATGGCTGCCAGGCACAGTTTGATATTTCTTATTCAGGACACCATGCAGTAATGTTTTCAGAAGGAACTATATGCGCAATGAATCACCAGGGTGAAGTTATTTATGAGCATAAGACTGATATTGATATATTCAATATTGCTTTATCCGGAAATGCAAAATTTCTTCTGATGAGTCAGTCAAAACAGCCTATGTTATCCTGTATCAATAATGATAATGGCGCTTTACTTTGGACTCATAATCTTGAAAACGTCAACAGTAGTAGTCAATTTACTATTTCCCTTGATGTGCCCCACAATGGAAATTTTTATATTGCCTGTATCAGCAAGGATTGGAATAATAAAATTAATAATAACCAGTGCTATATATTTAATCCGGAAGGAAAAAAAATATGGCAGAATTCGTATAATCATTCACAATTATTCGTCCAATTATCGGATTGCGGCAAATTTTTTGTGCTGATTGGGGACAACCAAATATATTTATATCGCATATAACAGTTTTTACTCAGAGGTTTGTAAATGAATAATTATTTTACTCAATTAAATAAATACCAGCTTTCAGTTATCATATTGATGATTGGTATATTTTGTCTGGCTTCTGTCAATTATGCAGGGGAACCAAGCACTATTAGTGAAGAAGCTCATTTAAAAATGCATTTATCTATGGAAAAAGTATCTGGTGATAATCAAGAGACATGTAATCGAAAACCATTATCAGAGCCTTTTGTTGTTCGAGTTGTAGATAAAAACGGAAATGGTGTTTCAGGTGTACCAATTACTTTTAAAAATACCAATACAAGTGGCCTTATAATAACCAATGGTTCTTTATCTGCAACAGAAGTAACCACAAATTTTTCAGGTAAAGCACAAACCACATTAACTTTTGGAGATAAAGCAGGCCAATACATAGTTCAAGCGATTGCAGATACTTCTGATGTTGAAAGTGGCTCGCCACAATCCTTTTCTGCTGAAGCAAAGGGTGAGGATTGGCCCAATTCTGGCCCGGCTGTTGAATATACAATGCCTGCAAAATTTAAAGATACAATCAATAAGATAACTACAAGAATAGGTGTCAATATTCAGGAATCAAAATTTTCATTATCTTCAAAGCAAAGAGACTGCTGTATGGTAAATAATGGTGTTATCACTTCTATTGAAGATGGTGAAATTCAAGGGGATGGTACGCTTTCTTTTAAAATTGGTGGAAAAGATTTACAAACGCCATGGGCGCTTCCAACAATAGAAAAATTGTTTGATTTTGGTGTGGCTGAAATAGAAGTTTTGTTTGAAGTGGGCTTGTATTGGGATTTTGCGGTTAATCTGGCTGGTACAGGAGGAAGACGTGTTAATCTTTGTGATGATCAGGAATGTTTTTATGGCGCACTTGGACTGAATTTTGGTGCTGGCATTGGTCCTAAGTTCGAAGCAGTTGTTTGTACTGATACCATATGGACAAGAAAAGATTGTACAGGCATTCTTATAAGACCATTATACATTTCTGCAGCAATTAAAGGCACTGTGGGATGGGATCAGTCATATTGCGGGCAGGGTTTTAGCGGTTCTGTTGCTGTCGAGGCACTTACCATTAAAGCTGAGTTTAACGTTTGGGATGGCGTTGGCGTAAATTGGTCTCGCACCCTTGCGGGGTTTACAATACTTTAGGAGATTTATAAAAAAAGAATTTAACAAGATCGAATGCCTTCCCTAAATTCATATAAAAGGAAAATAAAATGAAAATATTTCAAAATGTTATTTTTACACTTCTTATTTTTTTAGTACCTTGTAACTCTATTGCCAACCAGGGTACTTATCAGCATTATCCATTACCAGTTAATATTGAAAAAGATATTGTACCAACGAAGTGCTATCTTTATTTGAATGTGTATTCATATCATTGTAATGCTTCCGAAGCCTTGAAAAATGTTCCTGCTGATTCCTGTGAACATGCGCTTAAAATGATTATACAGGCAATTAAAACTCAAGATATGAATCTTTTTCAGCAATATTCGCATAAAGACAGTAATAAAACTTCTATTTATAATCTATTTTTTAAAAGTTTATCAGGTCTTAAAGATCCTTTTTTGATGAAACGCTTTGAACTTGGCGGACTGACATATTTTTGGCTGAAAAGTAATCAGTCCAAAAATCCGGTTGTCCCTGTTCTTATTCAGAAAGAAGGAGATAAATACTTACAGTCATTCAAAAAGATAGCGCATCCATTATGTCAGAATATCTCTGCTCTATGCCGTGCCATTGCTGTTAATGGAAATGCATTTCATTCAGTACAAACCCCACAATTCAATACAGAAATTAAATTTCCATCACTTTTTTCCAGTACAGAAAATTCTGTTTTTCTTAGATTTACAGGGCATAAAGTTGAATTTCCTGTATCAGATTTATCAACAAATTCTGATCCTATTTACCCGGAACAACTAAAACGTTCATTATTATTTTATAAGACCATGCATACAACTCTGGCTCCGGATACAATCAAACAATATGCGAATTACTTCAGCAAAGAAAGTAAAAACAGTGTTGTCCAATTTTTAAATAATCTTAAATCAACAAAACGATTGGATATGTATCTGGCAATGCATCGTTCGTATCGTCAAATATCATATGTGATTTCATCCGATCAGTTCTATTTGATGTTTTATCAGTCTAATAAAGGCCATTATCGGAATCAGGGCTTGATGTATGACTTGCTGTTTGATTATCCTGATGGTTTAAAAATGGTTAACTATACCATAGAAGGTTCAATGGATAGTTTAATTAATTGGCCTGATTTCGCAACATTGTTTATTAAAAACTGTTTAAATAAGTAATCATTATGAAAGATTCAGACATAATTACAAAAGATATTGCTTTTTTGAGTCATGGCAGCAAAATTGATTCAATCAAATACACTGTCAAAAACAATGTTTTGATCTGCCAGGAAAGTAAACGTTTTTTGTTACCACCAACATTGTTATCATTATTCTTCGGCCCTTGCGCGTCATTGGCAATCTATTTCTCATTGATTAATTTATCACAAGAGCCTTTTTTTGTGAAATTATTATTATTTTTAGCTGTCTTTGGCTCCTGGATACTATTTATCGCCATGCTTTTGTACCATAAACACATTACCTTTAATTTTGAATCAAATTCACTGTTTTTTGTTAAAAAGGTATTGAAAAAAAAACAATATCTTATTGATTTATCTCAAATAAAAAGAATTGTATCCCGCAGTATTCAACGGATGACGTCAGACAGTACGACCCATGATCTTACAACCTGCCATTATTTTTCTATTATTTTGATGGACAATACAGAAATCAGGATTTGTGAAACAACGAATAAAGAAAAGCTGGAAAGCATTATAAACATTATTTTAAACCATTGTGAAAATCAACCTCAATGGCAAAAAGACAGTACAATACATCTCGACAATAAATTAAATAAATTACGGAAATAACCATGAAAAAATTTCAAAAGAACTATTTATTCTTTATCTTTCTATTTTTCGTGTCAATGTTCGTGTCGGCGCAATCCCATGCGCATGAGCTTGAACAGGATTCTACCGGAAATACATTAAAAATTAATGTTAATAATGATAGTACCACGCTTCCATTACCTGGAGTAACTGTTACCATTACCAACACTCCTGCCTGGATATCCATGGGCACGACATCATCAAGTGTTGGGACTGTTGAAGCATCAGGCAGACGGCCAGCCAGTTTTACTTTTAGTGTTGGCAAAGGCAGTTCACCGGAAGAAGTACTTACCGGAACCATAGAGGCCAGAATTGAATCTTCAAGCGGTGACACTACAACAATAAGTATACCTGTAGTAGCAAAACCTGTTTTAGGACCATGTGAAGAAATTAAAGACGGTGCGATTGTTGAAAAAGATTGTGATGATCAAAACGAATGCACAAAAGATACCTGTAACCCTGATACTGGTGTTTGTGAACATGAAGATATTCCCCTGGATATCTGTGAAACATGCAAAGATAAAAAAATTGTACCTAAATGCGATGATGAAAACCTGTGTACAACAGATACCTGTGATCCAAACACTGGAGATTGCAGCTATGAAACAAAAGATTGCAACGATAATGATCAGTGTACAGTTGATGACTGTGATCCGGAAACCGGTGATTGCACAAACAAAAATAAATGTGATGATGATAACGAATGTACTGAAGATATATGTAATGCGGAAACTGGCGAATGTACTCACAATCTCATTCCATTAGATCCTTGCCAGGTCTGTCGTGACAAAAAAATAGTTCCTAAATGTGATGACCAGGATCTGTGTACAGAAGATTCATGTGATCCCGAGACAGGCGTCTGCTCCAATGTAAAAAAGAATTGTGATGACAATGATCAATGTACGACGGATTCATGTGATCCAGACACCGGACAATGTGAAAACAAAGCAAAATGTGATGACAACAATATGTGTACAACAGATGAATGTGATCCTCAAAGCGGTGAATGTAAGAATACTTCTAAAAATTGTGATGATGGAAATCTCTGTACAACCGATTCATGTGACCCTCAAACAGGTATATGCCAAAACATATCTAAATGTGATGACAATAATGATTGCACCATTGATCATTGTGATCCCGGGACCGGAAGATGCCAGCATCTTTTGAAAAGCATGAACCGATGCCAGCGTTGTGTGGATGGAAAAATTGAATCAAAAGACTGCAATGATAATGATCCATGTACATCGGATTCATGTGATTCTTCAACAGGCAACTGTGTACATACACCCTTAAAAAAATGCGATAAAGATAACAGTGATCCAACCTTTATCCAAATGCCTGTCGTCCACAGCAATAATTCTGTTCCAAAAATTCCATATATCTTTTCCCCTGTTTCAAGCCCCGGACAAAAAGATACCATAACTATTTCTTATGAGATTCCAATGAAATCTCTTGTAACAATAATGATTTATGATTCTGATAATTCCCTTGTCAGAATACTGATCAATGATCAAATATATAATGCAGGTATGGCCTCCGACACATGGGATGGAAAAACAGATACTGATACTCTGGTCTCTGATGGGAAATACCTGTTCTTTATTACCGGGATAAATCTGCATCATTCACTTGAAACCTGGTCACAGCAAGGTGAAATTATTGTTGATAATGTACTACCGACAGTTCAAATTAAAAATATTCAGGCAGATACGCCGCAATATGCCCATTATACTGTTCATGGAACAGCTTCAGATGCTCACTTTGATCAACTCTTTTTTGAATGCTTTAATGAATATACACATGTATATCTGGAACTAAAGGAATATCCGGTAATCAATGATATTTTGGCATCATTTAATGCTTTATATGTTCAGGAAGATACATATACTATACGATTATCAGTTTATGATCAGGCAGGTAATTCATCTTTCGAACATTTTGATGTAAAAATCCAACCTGAAAAATCCGGCCTTGAAATATTTATTAATGAGGTTTCCCAGATTCCTCTTCCGGGTTCTGAAGGATATGTTCCCACATCTGATGCCACAGATGTCTGGATTGAAGATCAACTACCTGATGGCTCTACACAAATTGGAAACTGGAAATGGGATAATGAAATCTATTATAGTGGTTTACAATCACATACCAGTGACTCTCTTACAAATACATTTCAGCATTATTTGATTCATGCAGATAAGACGCTTTCTTTGGGTGATAATGACAATATTATTCAATACATTTATATTGATTCTTTAAATCAGCCCGATGAAATTCTCATGCAGTTCTACACTGACAGTGGCAACGGAGAACATCGCGCTTTTTGGGGGGCTAACCAGATTCCAACCGGAGGAAGAACAGGTTCTGCATCCTTGTATCGCATGGGAAGCATACCTCCTAGCGGCAAATGGGTGCGCTTGAAAATTCCTGCCATTCAGGTTGGTCTGGCTGGAAAAGAAGTAAAAGGAATCTATTTTGCCTCAAATAATGGAAAGGTCTACTGGGATAAAACAACGAAAAGTGATGATTTCAACGAATCTCAAAAAGATTCATGGATGTCAGCATCTCAAATGGGCCACGATGATCGGTCAGACACTGTTATTCGATATTATCTTTCTGAAGATACCAATATATCACTGTTCATTTACGATAAAGACAATCGCCTGATAAAAACTTTGCTGGATAATACTTTTCAAAATGCTGGTTATCATAAAATTATCTGGGATGGGTTTGATGATAACGGGCTTCAGGTCATCAACGATAAATATTATTTTCAGTTTTCTGCTGAAGATAACTTATTTTCCAGCAATACCTATGCTGTCGTAAAAGGACAGGCCATAGATATTCAGCACAAACAAATCGTCTTTGATTCATTGGGAAATCAATACAAAATAATTGATCAACGAGTAAACAAATTTTCTGATTCAGATGCTTTACTATATACGATTACAGCCAGCAGCCTGGGACAGAATCAGCTTTCTCCCACATCACTGGAAATTGACTGTAATGATAATTTATTCATACTGGATGATCATCACGATAAAATATATAAAATTAATTCAAATGGTTTAATCACGCTTGAATTACCTTACGATGCCAGCCAACCCTGGCAAGATAGTCAAATCCCATACCGGTTGGACGGCATGATAATAGATGACAATAACCATCTTGTCATTTCCAGCCAAAACTACACAGAAACCATTCATCTGGTTCCTGGAAGAGGAATTATTGATATATCTGATATTACAGCTAAAATACGTGTTCCTTATCCTGACTCTCTTGTATCTTATTCTGTTCCTGTCATTGGGACGGCATCAGCCAAGCGTTTCAAAGAATATATTGTTGAGTATGGTGCCGGAGAATCTCCTCAGGAATGGACAACACTTTCAACCGGTCAGTCTGAAGTCTTTGACGATTACAAATTACTTCATTCAGTAAGCACTGTTTACGGAAATCTCGCAACATGGCACACAACTCAACGGGTTGGCACAGCAACCGGAAATGAATCGTATTATATTCCTATGGGAACATATACCATTCGTCTCACTGTTTTTGATCAACTGGGTAATTCCAAACAGGATTCAACTGTTGTAGAAATGGCTCATCTGGTCGGTCGTTGGGGCGGATCATTGATCAGTAACGATGGCATGGTAAAACTTCATTTTCCGCATAATCCCATTTCCGATGATTATGATTTATTCTCAATTACAGCAATTCCTTTAAATGAAGCGCCTGCAATTGATGATCCCCATTTAATTCGTATCAGTCAAATCTATCGCATTAAACCAGCTGGTTATCAGTTCCTCAAGTCCTGTACCTTTGAAATGTATTACATGGATGAACAAATTGAAGGTATTGACGAAAACACACTGAAAATCTATCGGTGGAATCCAATTATTCAACAATGGATTTATGTTTACGCTGATAATAAACCCGAAACAAATGCTCTGTCATGTCAACTCTCTAAATTCAATGATTATGAAGTATATTACGCTGTTATGTCTGATCCCCCACCAGCACCCATATTATTTCAACCAGATACACCAACAAAATTAAGATCAGTTACCCTGTTTGGGCGTGCGACACCCGGCGTAAATGTTGAAATCTTTGTGAATGATGTTTCTAAAACAATTACGCAAGCCGATGAAAACACGGGACTATTTATGCATGCCGGACTTGAGCTTTCCCTTGGAAATAATACAATCAAAGCACAGGCTGTTGATCCGGTTGGAAATACAAGTTTATTTTCTGATTTGATTTCAATACTTCTGGAAGACTCAGAACCTGATATGATAACTTCAATCTCTTTTAAAACAAGTGATTTTACAATTGAATATACCGATGACATTGCCATTGGACAGTCTTTATATATTGAGTTAAATGCCCGGGATATTGACAATCAGGCAGTTAATACTGCAATGGTAACAGTTCGAAGTAGTGCTACTGATTATAGCGGTATTTCTGTTCAATTATTGGAATCTTCACAAAACTCAGGTATTTATCGTGGAAAAGTTAAACTTGCTGAAATCAGCAATCCTTACAATGGAGAAATAGGTGTTTCGCCAAGTTTAATTGAAATGGTTACCGCAATATCTGATGTTAACGCCAATATTTCTGTTTCTGTCCAGACAGTTGATGCAGTTCCACCAAAAGCCCCATTGATTTCATCGACAACGCATCCATCTTTTTGTCAGAATACTTTTGAAGTTGATTCTGGGGAATGGTCAAATATGAGTAATATTTATGGGGCAACAGTTCAAAGAACACAAGTTCAAAAATTTTCCGGAGATTACGCGATTCAGATGACCAACGAAAATACAGGTGGTGACTTCGCAAACTTCGTAGTTGCAACGCCATTTGATGCACGACAATATCCCATTCTCTCTTTTAATTACAAAGTTTCCCAGGATATTAAATTAAATCTCATTGCATATGTTAATGGGATGTGGAAAGAAATCATTTTTACTGATGACCCAAAAACAGTAGAAACATTTGGCGACGATCTATATCGCCCCATTGGACAATTTGAGAATGTTATAGCAAATGGTCAATGGCAGCATACTCAAATTAATTTATTCAACTTGCTTTCAAATGATGCCCCTGACCAGGCTTCCTATATTGTCGAAGAACTATTTTTCTCTGATTATAATTTACCGGCATGGATGGAACTGGTGATGGGTGAAGAAAATACCAAAGGCGCTACCTGGTATGTTGATAATTTTATTATCAGTGAAGGTGGAAAATCAAACAGTCACCCTGTTTTTCATATCACACCCAATGATGCCAGTGTCACACAATACAGCTATAAACTGGATCAAAATTCAGGAACCATTCCTGATAGAATTGCTGATTGCAGTGTCAATGATATTGATATTCAAGGAGTTCCTGATGGCAGCTGGTATTTTCATGTCAGAGCCCTTGATGGTGGAGGAAACTGGGGACCTGCCAATCATTACCGCATTATGATTGATACAACCGGACCAATTGTCTCATCACCTGTTCCAGCAGATAACTCTACATCCGGTTCTTTAGAAGTAAAACTGATGATCACTGATGATACAGGTAGTGGTGTGAACCCAAAAACAATTCAAATCCAATTAAATGATGTTGTTTATGATATGGATTCCGGTGCGCTTCAATATGATGATATTTCAGGAATTTTAACCCTTTCGGTCTGGAAAGCCAATTTTGATACAACTCCCTGGATTGATGGTGAATCGGTTCATGCAAGTTTAATTGCTGTAGAAGATTTTGCGGGGAATCCTTTAAGCGACATTTACAATTGGACATGGAAAGTGGATTATTCTACTCTTGCAGGTGGTTTTCTTTCTTTACTGACAACACAAGGCGGGAATACACCTTCATGGTCATATGATGGTTCTCAAATCGCATTTATGTCTGAAAGAAGCACAAACCAGGATATCTGGGTGATTAACTCTGATGACTATGCCGAACTGAATAATTCTATTATTCAGATTACAACCCATTCTGCCAATGATCATCATCCTGCATTTTCTACTACAGATAATCGAATCGCATTTGTTTCTGACAGAAATGATAATGAACACATTTATGTCGTTCGCTCTGATGGCACAGGACTTTTGCAGCTTACATTTGCTGATACAGATGATTCACATCCTTCCTGGTCACCTGATAGCTCTCAAATTGTTTTTTCCAGAAATAATGAGATATGGGTCATTAATGCTGATGGCAGCAATGAAACGCAAATTACCTTTGATTCAGTTGAAGAAAACCTTGATCCAGTATGGTCTCCTTCAGGTCAGCGCATAGCATTTACAAAGTCTTTATACTCAGATGAAGTTTCTGTCATCAATTCTGATGGAACAGACCTGGCTATTCTGACAGACAGTGGTCGTGACTTTTTACCAACCTGGTCAAAACAGACCAATCAGATTATTTTTGTTACCAACAGAGATAACTCAAGTGCCATTCATATTATGAATATCAATGGCAGTAATGACGTCTTGTATCTGGATAATCAGCAATGGTGGGATACAGAACCTGATCAATCACCGGTTGATGAAAAACTGGCATTTCAATCCACAAGAAATGGCTCCTGGAATATATGGATTAAAAATAATCTTGAGATCAGTGAACTTTCTTCTGATACCAGATCATTTTCTCCGAATGGCGATAATATCAATGATTCTGTATCAATTACATTCCGGCTTACTGGAGGTATTACCAATATACAGCTTACTATTTATGACTCATCTGAAAAAATTGTCAGAACACTTGTGGACAACCAACCTGCTTCTGTGGGAGAAAATGAAATTATCTGGGATGGTATGGATGATGACTCTACTGTAGTGAATGATGGCTCTTATACATGCACTCTTTTAATTGCGGGGATTGTTGGAAATGATACAATTGAACGTCATCAAAATATCATTATTGATACACAACCACCAGTTTTTAAAGATTGGGTTATTCCTGAAGATCATTTCACCGGGGGGGAACCAACTATTTCTGTCACAGTCAGCGACCGTGAAATGAATAATAATGCTGTTGTAATGCAATATGCTATTGCAAGTATTTCTGGACTTGAAACGCCTGATATTCTTAACTGGTCTGATTTTGCAACAGGACCAACCGGAAACCTTCGGGTAAAATGGTCAAATTATAACTCAAACTATCTATTTTTGAGATCATATGCTGAAGATAATCAGGGAAATGCCAATTATTCTGACATTCAAAAAGTTCTGATTGGATCTACCCCGCCAAAAGCAATTCCTCAAGTATATGATTTGGACGAAGATAATGTAATTTCCATAATATTAGAAGGATATGATTCATACAACACTACTCTTGACTTTTACATTTCAAAGCAGCCATTACATGGAAAATTGTCAGGAACAGCACCTGAACTGATATTCACACCTGATACAAATTACAGTGGCTCAGACAAGTTTACATTTATTGTTAATAATGGAACCATGAACTCTGAACCGGCTGATGTGACAATTAACATATTGCCTGTAGCAGATATGCCATCATTATCAATTCCTGATATACTGACTGCTAACGAAGATACAGCCATACCTCTGACTATTGTTGCACAATGTACTGACATTGATGGATCAGAATATCTGACAGATATTCAATTATCAAATATTCCTGATGGAGCTATTCTTTCTTCAGGAAGTGCTATTGGAAACTCATGGTTTATTTCTCCGAATCAATTATCTGATCTGACGATTACACCACCTGCCAATAATGCGGATGATTTTACCATATCAGTTTCTGTTGCATCGGCAGAAACCCTGACAAGCTCTTATTTTTCTGTTGAAGGACAGATTGAAATTAATGTTATTCCAGTTGCCGATGCCCCAACAATGACAGTTATAGAAGATATAACTGCCGTTGAAGATATGCCCATTTCATTTTCAATAGCTCCACCTCAACTGACTGATATTGATGGTTCTGAGGTATTAACCAGTATTTCTGTTTCAGGCCTGCCGAAAGATTTTTCTCTTACAAATGGAACTGTGTCGGGTCAGTCGTGGGTCTTGACACCGGGGCAGCTGAACGATTTATTCATTTTGCCGGCTACAAATTTTTCAGACAGCTTTACATTAACTCTATCTGTGGGAAGTACAGAAATTGAGAACAATAGTCAGGCTTTCCATATTGAAAATATTGATATGGTCATTGAACCTGTTCCAGATGCACCAGTTTTATCTGTTGCAAACATAATTACAACAAATGAAGATACAAAATCAGCATTGGTTATAGCAGTTGAATTATCAGATCATTCGGAAACTCTGGGTAATCTTATTATAACTGGAATCCCATCAGGTATCACCATTTCTGGAGGAACAATTATTGAAAATTCATGGATTGTTAACCCGGAACAGTTAAGCGCAATTTATTTTATTCCGCCTGAAAATGATGATAGCGACTTTATATTAACAATTACAGCCGCAAGCTTTATTGAAAATGGTTACTCAGCAACAGCTGTTCGCAACGCAGAAGTGATTGTTTATCCTGTAAATGATCCACCTGTAATAAACATAATTGACAATTTTTCTATGTTTGAAGACTTTACTGAGACCATTGATTTTAAGATATATGATATTGACAGTTCAGCACTCACTGTGACGTATCAAACAGATAACGAAAATTTATTTTCTGATATACGTTTTGATGGCGAAGATGAAAACCGGACAATGAAAATTATACCATCTCCTGATGAAAATGGTATTGCCAATATAAATATCAGTGTCTCTGATGGTAGCCTGACAGTTACAAACGCCCTTTCACTAAATATTACCCCGGTTAACGATAGTCCCACTATGTCTGCACTTGATAATATGACAATGGATGAAGATGCTGAGGCTATTTCAAAAAGCTTTACGGTAAATGATATTGACTCGGAACCTCAACTAATTGAGATATACACATATTCATCAAATCAGCTGCTAATTCCAGACAATAATCTGACCATAACAGGTGAATATGAAAACTACTCTTTAGCAATACTTCCTTTTACAAATCAGTCCGGCATAGCACAAATAACTGTGACAGTTTCTGATGGAATTGATCAACAGGAAGTATATTTTGATGTTATCGTAAACGCTGTAGCAGATCCTCCTTCATTATCTCTGGTGAATATCGCTTATGGTCTGGAAGGCCCATCCATTCCTCTGGTCATTGCACCACCTGAATTAATGGATAACGATGGCTCAGAACAGCTAAGTCCCATAACAGTTGAAGGAGTCCCTCCGGGAGCAACGCTTTCACAGGGAACATTCATTAGCAATACAACCTGGACACTTTTGCCAGATCAACTTTCTGATTTATCCATTATTCCTGATCAGAACAATGACGATGATTTTCAACTAAATGTTCGTGTGTCAGCCATTGAGTTATCCGGAGATGTTGCTGTAGCTTTTCAAACAATAACTGTTGTGACCCTTGCAAACATTTTACCTTCTGATTTGCTTGCGCCGCAAACCATCATTATTGGAAAGCCGTTTGAAACAATCTGGTCGGTTAAAAATTCAGGAAATGTCCTGACGACTCAAAATTGGCAGGAATGTCTTTATCTGACTGCTGATTCATTAATTGAGCCAATCACAATGGGTTGTATTGATCAAGAAAATTCACTGTATCCAGGAGATTCATATTCAATTACAATAACACGATCATTAAAAATTGATGAAATTCCTGAAGGATCATATTATCTGACAGTATGGATCAATCCGGATCAACGACAGTCTGAAATTCAAACCATTGATAACCAGCTTACATCCCCATTAATCAATGTGGTCAAAGCACCAAATTTAAAAATCACACAATCATTGAATAATAGCTCTGCTCTTGCAGGAACTGGCATTCAACTGTCATACACTGTTGTTAACTCTGGAAATAAAGAAACTTCAGGACTTTGGACAGATTGTTTGTCAATTGTTTCTATAGCTGACCCGAATATAAGACAATCCCTGGGATGTTATGAATCTGGTCGCTTTATTTCTATTGATGAGTCATATATGTATTCCATGAATATAAACCTTCCCTGTTTGAATGAAGGTGATTATCAGATCGTGATAGATCTTGATCAAAACAATAAACTGCTTGAATTTGATGATCTTGATAATCAAGGAATATCTTCAATTCATATTTATCAGCCTCATCTCAGCCAAATAAATTTTAATGATTTGAATGGCGATTCCAATTATTCAGAAGGAGATGAACTGTATTTTTATTTTACAGAACCAATGGACCCCCTTTCCATTCAGAACCACTCTGATCATGCTAATCAACGACTAATGCCAGATAATCAATCCATTTATGGTCATATCAATCATGTCAGATGGACACATGACAATCAGATCGTTGTCATTACACTTACACAGGGAACAACAATAACAAAAGGCCAATGGATTCAACCGGACAATGTGATTGATCTGTTTGGAAATCAAGCAATTGATTCAGTGATGCTGCCATTAACAGATTCTATTGTACCGCAGCTTGTTCAAGTGGTCAGTAATTATCCATCACCTGTGCCTGGGGTTAATAACTATCGACTAACCTTACAATTTAATGAGTCCATGAAAAATGATTTATTTCCTGCGATTCATATGATTGGTTCTGGTCAATTGAATCCTGTGGTGCCTGATGAAGGAGAATGGATATCATCTGTTTATCCTCATGATACATTTGTTACTTCTGGCATTCCATTAACATCAGGAATGGATGGCAGTATTACTGTGGCCATCTCCCAAATACAGGATATGGCAGGAAATGTTATTGCGCCATTGAGTAATATTTATGCGTTTGTCTTAGATGCAACACCACCGCAAAGTCCAACAGCAACCATTCTTTCAACCACATGCCAATCTGCAATAATTTCGTGGGAAAACTATACAAAAACAACAGATTTAGCAGGATATCAATTATATATTGAAGATAATCCTGTCACGCAATGGACTGACATAACTCCTGACATATGGCTTTCTCATCAAATGCAATCATATGAGTTGTCCAGGCTTATTCCTGGTAAAAATCTTTATGTATATATCATTGCTGTTGATGAAGTTGGTAACCTGTCACCACCTGCGGAACCGATCAGTATTCAAATTGAAAAACATATTCCACCCAAAATAAATGTTTCATTGAATTATAACCAGACGCCGGATCAAGTCTTACTGTCATGGCACGATTATCCAGTGGAAGAATTGTGTGGTTTTAAAGAATTTAAGGTTTATGGCAGCTTAACATCAATTAACACCATTGATGGCTTAACACCAATTCATATTCTTGATGCAACGACAAAAGAAGTATTGATCAGTCAACTGGATCGCTCTCAATCTTTCTTTTTTGCAGTTGTTGGTTTTAATGATTCAAATGAATACAATGCAGATATATCGGCCTTAAAATGGACAGATCCTTATGCAGGCACAATTCAAACTGAGTTGACACTTCATGGTGATGAATACAACCAGGTCTATATACATAATGATCTTGTTGTATCTGAAAATGGAAGATTGATTATCCCAAAAGGGACAACAATTTTAATGGTTCCTGGCAAAGGTATAACCATTGAACAATCAGGCGTTATCATTGCCGATGGAACATCACTGATGCCAATTATTTTTACATCCATGAATGACCAGCCATCCTCAGCAGACTGGAATGGAATTACCCTGACTGATAATACCAATCTTTCAGTATTAAATCATTGCATCATAAAATATGGCAAGGGCCTGACTGTCAATAATTCCAATCCTCAAATCAATGCATTCAGCGGCTTATATAATACGCCATATGCACTCCAGATTATCAATAACAGCACAGTTCAAACATCACATGCGTTTATCACATATAATTCCAATGGCGTCTGGTCTGATGAAACATCAGGCATTATGTTGACAGACTCGGTAATCAAACAAAATACCAATCTCCATATTGAATCTCTCTCACTGAGCCGGACCAGCCTTGTTTCTAACTGGTGGGGAACAACAGATTTAAGTAGTATTCGCAACCAGATAAAAGGTCAGGTTCAAATAGACTCCATCCTTGAACAGGAACCTTTATTAACGCCAGCTATGGGAACAGCGAATCAAATGACACAAACAGGTATGCCTGAAATTGATTTAAATCTGGCATGCCGAAATGCAATTGAAATGAGAATCAGTGAAGACTCTGCATTTAAGAATGTCTTTTTTCAATCTTTTCAACCTGCTTTACAAATTGCATTATCTGAAGGGGGCGGCAACAAAACACTATATGCCCAATTCAGGGCTTCTTCAGGCGCAATTTCGGAATTAATACCATTGCCAGTCAATTATCTTACTGATGCGCCTGTTATTCAATCGTTTAGTTTAACCGAAGGCATGTTAATTCAACGTCCGATTCTGATTACAGCCTCAGCAAATTCACCATCAACAGATATTGATACGATTAAATTATTTGTAAACAATACACTTGTGGCTCAGAGTGATATCAATACATTGTCACACAGGCTATTACTCAATGACTTTGAAAAGGGTATTCATCGGGTTAAATTATTGGCAAAAGACAGTGTTGGACATTTCAGCACTGAGGAATTGAATGTTGTCATTGATGCGATTCCACCACCTGCGCCGGTTATTCATACCCCAACATCAGATATGACTGTTACCACTGGTTTTGTTATTGTAAGCGGCCAGGCTGAACCTGATATATCCATTCGAATTACCAGAAATGGAGCTGCCGTTGGCATGATTAATACAACTTCCGATGGATACTTTGAAATGCTTGAAACACCACTTGTTGAAGGAACAAATAAAATAGCCGCACTGGCTATGGATGATCTTGGAATCAGTTCTCAATCCAATTCTGTTTCAATCATCAAAGATACAGGGCCGCCATCAACACCAGTTATTCAGCCGGCAATAACCAGCCAAAAAAATGGCATTCTTATTCAATGGCTTTATCCATCGACCGGCGAACGACCAACATCTTTTCACTTGTATCGCAGTGAAACGTCTTTTGAGTCAATTGACCAGGCAATATTGGTTGCAAGCAATATCAAAGAATTAGAGTACATTGACACCCTTACCTCAGATGGTACGTATTTTTATGCAATTGTTGGAATTGATGGGGTTGGCAATATGAGTGAATTATCACAATGCATTGAAGCTGTATATGACAATATTCCGCCAGCCTTTGATATTTCATTGGCACAGGCATCACCTTTTGGTATCGGGCCTGTTGATATTACCATAACTGTTTCAGAACGTTTGATTGATGCGCCCATTTTAAGCATTACACCTGAAAATTCAATTCAACCCATTATCATCACACTGATACCCATGAACCAAAATACATACATTGGGTCATATACAATAACCAATGAAACCTTATCCGGAAATGCTGAAATCTATGTATCGGGTGTTGATGTTAATGGTAACGCATTTCATGGCAAACCTTCAGGAGGAAATCTTATTATTGATTCTCAGGGACCGGTAATGACAATCCTGTCGTCAATTATAGAACCGGTTCAGGTGACGCAAGCCATTCAAATTGAACTGAACACAACATTTTCTGAACAATTATCCCAAAAGGAAATGCCAAAATTGATTTTTTCTCCACCTGAAGGAGAACCTGTTTCAATTACCCTGTCTCCAAAAGATGATCAATATGTTGGATATTTAACCTTAACCCCCTCAATGGGCAGCGGAGAAGGTATATTTACGTCAGAGGCAACAGATATAAATGGTAATCCGGTTGCGTATATTGAAAAAGGCCAATCTCTTGAAATTTATAATACATCTTTTCCAACAGCACCTGATATCCCCCTTCATTTACAGGCACAATCTTTGAAAAATGGTCAGATTCAGTTAACATGGGATGGTCAGGCAAAAGCTCACTGGTATCGGATGTATCGATCCGCTGGTGATTGCCAGAATATTACACAGTCTGAAATTGTTGCAGATCAAATTACACAAACAACTTTGATTGATTTACCATATGAAGATGGCACTTATTGCTATGCCGTCATTTCTGGCAGAAAAGGTGCAGAAAGTCAGCCATCAATGGTGGTCATTGGTATTTCTGATCGTGTTCCACCGGATGCGCCTGAGAATATTGCAGTATCTCTAAATAAAACCAGTCTCACTATTTCCTGGGAACCACCAGAATCAGGCGAATTCCCAGATACATTCAAAATTTATCGCAATGGGCTACTCATACAACAGGTGGATGGAAATGTAAGCCTGCTAAGTGATTATCCTTCTCAAGCCGGGGTATATACCTATTGTGTGGCTTCAACTGATTATTTTGGTAATGAAAATAAAAGTGAAGAGACTTCTATTAACTTGACAGTTGGTGCTGTTCATTCTGTTCAGGTATCAGTAGTAAAGGATGAAGCACCTGAGATATCCTGGCAATGTCATGATGAGACAGTTGTTGGATACAATGTATGGAAAGGGAATCAAAAAATCAATCAAACCCTTCTTACAGAAACTGTGTTTGTTGATAACCATGTTACAGGAAAAAATACCATTACCTATCAGATTCGTGCTGTAAATTCGCAGGGAGAACAAAGTCCTCCGCGTGAAGTCACCATCTATCCAATAGATATTCAACTCCAGAATCAACCACTTGTTGCAGGCTATTTTAACCAGATCAATGTATCAATTTTTAACCTGTCACAAGAGGCAATCTTTCCATTTAATCAATTGAAATATGAAATGATTGCAAATCAAAAGCGTATTTTTTATCAGTCAAAGTCGCTAATTTCTGTTATTTCTGAAGGACATTCATATTCAGAGACAGTAGTTATGCCATGTGATGATTCAATTAATAATCATTTACTTAGTGTGATTGTCTCACAAACCACGAAATCAGGTTCTTTTATTCAATATCAACATGATTTTGAACTGACGAATATTGAGTTTTCCGGTCCGGCAATAGATATTTCTCTTGATAGTCCACCTGTAGCTGGTGGAACAATTAGAGCAAATTTGTGCATTATGAATCATGGCCATGCAGATATGATGATTCAAACAAATAAAGTAAATGGTACAAAAGCAGGGCAAGTACATGTTAAGGTTACAAATCAGGCGGGATTAACCCTGAACCATTCGTATTATAGTGATATTCCGGAAAATGCGATGGTTGCCCAGGATAACAATATTTACTGGTCAATTCCAACAGGCCAGTCAAAATGTCTGAGTATTTCACTGGCAATACCTCAAGACGTTAAGCATGGGGAAATCCTTCAAATAGAAGGGATTGTCGATGCAATATACTATCATTCCACTGCCCGTGGATTTGTTCAGGCCAGTGCCGTCAGCACACCAATAGAAGTGCAGGTAATTCAAACTGACTATACTGCTATTGCAAGCTTTAATAAAGATCAATATGTGAATGATGAACCCATCATCATTACAGGAAAAGCAATTGATAAACAAACTGGCCTTGCAAAGTCCAATACTGAAGTAAAAGTGGGACTTTCATGCCGCGGTGTAAAATGGTCAGATAATGTTTTGACAGATGGCAGCGGCACATTTGAATATCTCTATAACGCACCATCTGGAATGAGTGGACACATGGTTGTCTGGGCATCACACCCGCAAGTGGATATATCGATGAAGCAGGATGAATGTGATTTAAGCCGATTATACATTAATCCACAAGGTGCTGAAATTCAGATGACAAAAGGGGATTCTCTCACATTTAATGTTGCAATAATGAATCCTGGCGACCTACCTTTAACCGGTCTTTCAGCTTTATTTACGTCTACCTTTATGAACCAGGGAACCCAACAGCAGGTTGAAGGACTGACAGGTGAAACCACACTTACAGACAGCCCTGATATTGGTGCAAATGACAGTAAAAAAATTCAAGTCACTTTAAATGCTGCCTTAGATATTCCAGATACGATTCAAACACAATTACAAATCTGTTCCTCTGAAGATGTTTGTGTAGAGCTTCCAATTCATTTGGATTTTCTACCTGCTGAACCTGTTTTAAATGTTAATTCACCCGAGATTGGCTACATTGATATCAGCATTGATCGCGGAAAAATTATTAATCAAACTGTTAACGTTTCAAATAATGGTTTGCTTGATATGGAAAATGTTGAAATCATTTTGCCAGAAACAATGGGATGGATTCAAACCAATCTCGTGGAAGATCAGAACAATAAAACCAGTATAGACCACATTCGTGTTGGTGAAACCCGATTGTTTGATCTTATTTTTATGCCGCCGGATGATCTGGCATTTGGCTTATATAGTGACAAAATCACATTTAAATCATCAAATACGCAAAAAACGTTTGAAATGCCTGTATTTGTAATGATTACATCAGAACAAACCGGGTCTGTTCTTTTTCATGTATCAAATATTTTAACCAAAGATGTTGAAAACGCTACCATAAGGATGCGCAACAGCGCAATCAATAAAGAACTTCGATCGGTTAAAACCGATGAAAATGGAAACGTTCAGTTTTCTGATATTCACGAAGGAAGATGGTCATGGCAGGTAACGGCAAAAGGTCATCGCACAAAGACAGGTTTTGTCTCTGTCACCCCGGGTCAGGATGCGCTTGTTGAACCGGTTCTCACCAAAAGTCTGGTGACCATCAGTTTTAAAGTCGAACCTGTCCAGTTTACAGATAAATATGACATCAAAATTGAACAAACCTTTGAAACACATGTGCCAACAGGTGTATTGGTATTAGAGCCTCCAACGACTAATTTTTATGATGCAAAACCCAACATGCAATATTACACAACAGTTAAGGTAAAAAATTATGGATTAATTAAAATGGTTGATGTTGTTCTGAAACCTTCTGAGTCATCCTGGGGACTCATGGAACCACTGGTGACATACATACCGGTTTTGGAAGCAATGGAAGAAATAGATGTTCCCTATCGAATGACATATTATGGCCTGACAACATCGAATCGTCGAAAAATGATCGGAGATGATGAATTTAATTTTGGAGACTGTATGAGTGGTGGGTTTAAAGGCATGTCAGACTCTATTGTTTCCCTTGCCAATGTTGTTCAAAGCAAAACCTTTTGTCTGGGAAAAGATGAATTTCTTGTTGTATCTGGCTTACTTACCTTTATTCACGTTTACAATGCAGTTGGAATGTATACAAGTGGATGGGCTGACTTTGTGTTTGGTGCAGCAGCATGTGCCGGACAATATGCTGGTTCCAAGTTAAGTAAATATGTGGATGCTGACCCAGCAGAATTTCTTGAAAAAACATCAAAATTTTTAAAAATTACTGATGAAGAAGAAGATGATGATGATGATGACAAACACAGAGATAACAATCTGTATGATTTTGACTATATTCCAGATTGTCGTCAAAAACAATTTGATGAAATCCTTAATCAATAAACAGGACAAAGAATAGATATGAAAAAAAATACAAATTTAATTCTGGCTTGTATTCTATGGTATCTTTCTATTGGTGCAACCGAGTGTTTATGCGCTCAACAGTTTCAGGATATTTGTGCCAAAATTAAAATGAACATATTGCAGGAAATGACTCTGGAACGAACAGGCTTTCTTGCCACCCTTGAAATTACAAACAATGATCTTGAGTCACCCATTAATCATTTTTCTGCAACATTAACTTTTCAGAAAGCTTTTACTGAAGATGATAACAGTGCATCTGACCTCTTTTTTGTTCAGCCGCCGGAGCTGGAAGGCATCCAATCCATTGATGGTGCGGGAATGATTCAACCCCTTCAAACAGCAGTTATCCAATGGTTTATTATTCCTAAAATTTTGGCTGGCGGAACTGATCTGGAAGGTGTTTATTACAAAGTAAGTGCATCCCTTAGTGGTTCAATTTATGATTCGCCAATTCCTGAAGATGTGCTTCATGTTATTCCTGATACCATTTTAGTAAAACCAGAACCGCAGTTATCCATTACTTACTTCCAACCGCGTGATGTTGATGGAGATGATCCTTTTACCCCTGATATTGTTGAAACACCAGTGCCTTTTCCCGTTGGCGTATTGGTCAAAAATATGGGCTATGGTGTTGCACATCATGTTGTTGTGCATTCTGAACAGCCCACAATTACAGAAAATGAGCAGGGCTTATTGTTTATACCCAAAATCATTCAAACCAGAATCAATGATACTATTACGAATAAAAAAAGTTTAACCATTGATCTTGGTACGATACCTCCCGGTCAATGTCGCAAGGGTGTATGGGACATGATTACCTCTTTATCAGGTGAATTTACAGAATTTAAGGCTTCCTTTACTCATGCCTCAGAATTGGGCGGTGAAGATACATCTATTATAAGAGAAATGAACTCTTTTTTTATTGCCCATGAAGTTATGAATGATCAACAAGGCAGGGACAACATTCTGGATTTTTTTGCAGACACGGATGAAGATAGTAATCATATCCCGGATACAATTTATGAATCAGAGTGCCTGATTACGCCTGTTGATTATTTGCCCGATGCCACAATAAACGGTGCAGGGCTGTTTTACACCATTACAGTCCTTACAGAAAAAGCGGGCTGGGTATATTTGAAAATGAATGATCCTCAGCAAGCCAGGCTGTCAATTGATGCTATACAGCGGGCAGATGGCAAAATTTTGAATCAAAACAATTACTGGACAAATGTGCAATATGATCGGGATACCAATGAACGTTTTGCCTATCTTAATCTTATTGATTATGTCCCTGAAAATAAAAGTTTATATTCATTAGTATATCTATCCAATATCAATGACAATGATGCGCCTGAAACAACGCTTCGATTTTCAGGGGAACATATGAAAATAGACAATGATAATTATATCCTTCCAGAGACACAACTCTTTTTTACAGTTATTGATGACAGCCCGGTTGGGACCTGGTATCGCCTGAATTCCTTAGATGACTTTAAACCTGCTTATCCTTTTACAATAGATCAGCAAGGAACTGTTACCCTTGAGTATTATTCTCAAGATGCGTCTCAAAATATTGAAACAATCAAAACTGCAAGCCTGAGAGTCATTTCTAAGCTTCCTGCAATTCAGGCATTTACTGTAGACAAAGATCAGATGTTTCATGCCATTGAATCCGCATCAGTTTTGCCATCACACCTTGACTTTGCTTTTAGTGTTCAACCCAATGAACTGACTCAAAAAGCAGAAATTTGTATTTATCAGGGCGAATACAGTGAAAATGCCGAATGGTCATCACTTTCACCGGTGCATTCTATCGTATATGCGCCTCTGAACAATCCTGACGTAAATTTTTCATGGGATGGCACTGATAATGATGGAAAGCCGCTTCTAGGAGGACAGTATACAATCCGGCTATTGGTCAGTGATGGCATGGGACAATCAACATCTGCAATCAAAGTGATAGAAATTGCTGAAAGAATAATGACATCAAAGCTGTTACCGGAACAATTAAGTGCTTCAGGATCAAATGCCCATGCACATCGAAATAAGCTTGTCTGGCAGGATCAGCAAAGCAGCTATTGGAATATATATTATATGAACTTGAGCCTTGAATATCCAACAAAAATATCAGTTGCCCCAAAAAATCAAAATCAATGCAATCCAAAAACCGATGGACGCTTTATTGTCTGGGAAGAACAAATGTCTGATGGCAATTGGGATATCATGGCTGCAAATACGAACCAGATCACTGAAACGATCCGTGTGACATCAACAATAGATAAAAATGAAACCCATGCAGCTGTTTACTATCCCTGGATTGTTTATGAATCCAGATCTGTGATTGATAATCAAACGCCAACCCAGCTTTGGGTTTACCATATTCCTGATGGCACGACAAAACCACTGGATGAATCATTGGCCGATCAGGTCAATCCATCAATTTATGGACCATTTGTTGTCTGGCGTGATTTCAGAGACAATGATTCAGGCAATATTTACTTCAAAAATTGTGAAACCGATGAAGTGAAACAGATTACCATTCAAGCCTGTGCCCATTTTCAACCCCATATTTATGGGCATTGGATTGTCTGGACTGATACAAGAAATGATCAAAGTGATTTATATGGATTTCATCTTATCCGAAAACAGGAATTTCAACTGACAGATACGAAGTACTGTAATGAATTCTATCCCTTTATCAATGATTCATGGCTGGTTTACAATGAGCAGAATGATGCGCATTTACAAATAAAGCTCATCTATTTAGATAATTTGATGCGTATTCAATTAACCCGATCTGATTCAGACAAAATAAAACCCATAATTATCAATGGGCATTTGATATATCAAAATCAACAATCCAATCAACTGATATGTAAAGTACTTCCAGCCCTTCAACCTGTATTTGATAATAAGAATGCAATTGCTGTCACCGATGGTATGAAACAATACAATAAAGATGCTTATACATTAATTGATTTGTGGAATAAACAGGCGAATGTCAAATCTATAAAACGATATTCTTCCCTGATACCTGAAATTATATCAGAAACTGTTGATATATCATCAGGCAGCATCATTGGACCCAATTTCCTGCTTGAACCGGGTTCTTTTCTCTGGGTCGAGTTTGATCAGACCACAGTTCTTGATCTTGGCGCAAATGATTCTTCTCAATGTGCGCCAATTGATTTATTGCAAGGCGCAAATGTATTCAGCTATTCATGCTTTCCAGATCAGTATTCGGTTTATCAGTTAATTCAGGAATTGGGTATTGAAAATGTACAAGGGGTGAGAATGCTTGATGCACAATTGGGTAAATGGCGCGTTGCGACTGTTTTTGATAACCGAATTGTTGGCGAACAATATCATATTCCAGGCATTGCTGTTATGATGATTCAAATGCAGCATCCTGTAGATTCCTGGTTGCCAGGAAATACAAATAATAAATAATATCAAAGGTGTATTATGAATAATCTCTGTCAAATAGTTTTCATATGCCTCATCTGTATGGGACATGTTTCTTTGGGATTCAGTATTACAGTATCTGATTTGATGTCTGTCATGGATGCAAACGAATCATTTGTTTTAATTGATATCAGGGATAACCACTCATTTCAGCAATCCCATATTCCTGGCGCCATCAATATCCCTTTTCAATTAATCAAAACAAAAAAAATGCCTGCTCTTGGAAAGGTCATTGTGTATGGTGATGGTATAGACGCATCACAGCCTTTGGAAGTTTCGACTATTTTAAGTCAAGTCTCTGGTATTTATCCGGATGTCTTAGAAGGAGGCTTTTTGAACTGGTGTGCAAAAACCTTATATACCACTCAGCCAAAAGGGCTGAAGAGAGAACATTTTCAACATATTACGTATGGAATGCTAAAAAAGGCAGCAAAACATAATTCAAATATCGTTTTAATGGACTTAAGAAAGCTTGCAGGCAGGCAAAGCAGATCCAAAAAAAGTGTTCAGACATTATCTGACCTGTCGATCTTATTTCCGGATATTCCAGTAAAAACCTTTGATTTAAATTTGCTGACAGAAAATACAAAAAAACGATCAACAAAAACGAACAATGACAAACTATATGTATTAATTGATCAGGGTAAAGGTTTTTCAGAAATAATTGCAAGGCAACTTAAAAGTGCCGGCATTCGACGTTTTGTTATTCTTTCCGGTGGAGAGCTGACATTATCCACTAAAGGACAGTCTCAGGTTAAACAATTGAGCAATTGAATTATTAGTTGAAGGATATATCATGATAAAAAAATTCAAAAAAGTATACCCAATGCTTTGGATTTCAGTCGCTTTTGTTTTTGCATTATTACCTCATTCATTTGCGGCTATTCAATCAGATCATTTTTATATTACAGATACATCGCCATCTCACTTCTGTATTGTTTTTCAGGCACAACATGATGATCACCCAGAAATAACAGTTTTTTCCGATTCTGAAGGAACACAGGAAATTACCAGTCAACTGGACATTCAGTATTATCCTGTTCAAGGAGAGATCACTGATGATTTGGTAGATAATGACATTCAGAAGACTATCAGTGAAAAAGCTTTTGCCCTGGGAATATTTAAGATAGGGATATACAATTGCCAGCCGGAAACAAGCTATTACGTTAAGGTTATCCTTCAATCAGGCACAGGCAACCTTTTTATGGAACCGCTTGAGGGGACACATCAGGTGACAACCCCTTCAACAAATTCTTTTGCAACGCATTCTGAACAGCTTTTAATCAAACTTGAAAGTAAAGACGGCACATTAGATACAACTGGCTGGCTGGTTAAAGCAGATTCTGATTTTGCGCGATTTCCAATTACATCATTTTTTGGTGATGGTGCTTTATCCAATGAGGCTTTTTTGAATTTAAGTCATTTTTTTAGCCTGGACGCTGAAAATTCATTTGATCAAGCCAATTATTCTGTAAATCTGACAATTTTTGGCTATAAAAATGCCTGCATTCAACAAGCTGTAACTGTAAATGTGTCTGAACAATTTGGAATAATCAGTATGATTCCACTGTCCATTAATGATCTGCCAAGAATTTCATCTGTATCAGATCTTTTTATCTATGAAGATTCTGAACCTGTTTCCTTTCCATTAACCATCACTGATTTTGAAATGGAAACCAATGAATTAACAATAACCTGCCTTTCCTCAAACCAGGATGCTTTTCCTGATGATCAAATAATTGTTAATATAACGAATACGCATCAATCAATCAGTATTGTTCCAACACCACAGCAAAATGGCAAAGTTGATTTAACAATTCATGTGTCAGATGGTACGCATGAAGTCACAAGTCAATTCAGCGTTTATATCACACCTGTGGCAGATACGCCTGTTCTTGAAATGGATCAGTTAATTTCAGGAAAAGAAGATCAATCCATTCCATTAAATATTTCATATATGCTTTCACAAGGTGTTATTTCAGAACAACTGGGAGAACTTATAATTAGAGGAATTCCATCAAATATACAACTCTCTGCAGGTACACTGATTAGTGATCACTGGCACTTGACGCCAGGCCAATTGCAGGATTTATTTCTTATTCCCTCAGATAATCTTGCATTAGATTTTACCATGACTGTTCAGGGATATACCAGAGAACCATTAAATGATGATCAGTCAGACTATTCAATTACAACATTTGTTTCAATAGAGCCTCAGCCTGATAAACCTGACTTACAGTTAGTGAACCAGGTGTCTGCACTTGAAGATAATGCAATAACATTAACGATTTCACCACCAGAGCAAATTGATACCGATGGTTCGGAAGAATTGAGTGATGTATTAATTTCAAATCTACCGGATAATTTTTCATTATCAAAGGGTTTGAAAACTGAGAATGGATGGCTTATTGGCAAGGATGATCTTGCAGGCTTAACAATCATACCTGCATTAAATGAAGCGCTTGATTTTTCAATTACTGTACAGGTTGCCTCTGTTGAAATATCAAATCAATTATCTGCGACAACGCAGAAAAATATTTTTATTTCAATGATGCCTCTGCCCGATGCACCGGATTTTCAGCTTGCTGACCATGTACAGACAAATGAAGATGAATCCATTCCATTGACAATATCAGCGCTTACGCTTTCAGATACAGATGGATCAGAAAATTTAAGCGATCTTTTGATTTCAAATATACCGGATACTTTTTCATTATCAAAGGGCTTAAAAACTGAAAAAGGATGG
>Ga0272440_1000392_pt1 | contig 37282 bp, 25 predicted proteins | sample SSMMMBAug17_FD_192440 | JGI IMG/M metagenome (GOLD analysis project Ga0272440, IMG submission 192440) | Marine sediment archaeal communities from Little Sippewissett salt marsh, Falmouth, MA, United States - SSM-MMB-Aug17 | ecosystem: Environmental > Aquatic > Marine > Wetlands > Sediment ...
GATGCTATTTTATTGAGCTGTTCAGGGTTGTTTAAATAGTAAAATATTTTTTCAACAAGTTCGGTAGCATTTTTAAACGTTTCAATTTCTTTACCTGGTTGAAAATAATAATCGGTGTTTTGTTGGTTTTCTGTTAGTAGAAGCTTTCCGAATCCTGTAATTTCAAATAAACTCAAGTTAGCATGTCCGTGAAAAGGCTTGAATGTAGAAAAAATTGTGATGGATTGTTTTTTTTTCATATAATTATAGTAATAAAAAATAAATATGTATTTCCTATAAGTATCTTCAAATCAATAACTTAGAATCTGGTAGCTTATCAAAATGAAACGTTATTCTGCATTTTTATCGTAATATTTAAGTAAAAACTATAAATTTTTTTTCGAACCTGATGTATAAATGATTTTTTTTAATTAATGTTCCATGCACCACAGTTTAATTCTATCATAAACACTTGAATTACAAATTAAATCCAAATGATTCAACCCATAGCCAATCCATTGTGATGATTTGGGAAAATTTAGACAATATTCAGAGTTTGAATGTTTGCCCAATGCACTATCAACGGGAACCAGACCATCTCCAACAATTGAGTTTTTAACCGTTGTTTGATCCGTACCAAGAGTGGCGGCAATGGCGTAATTCTGAACATGTTGAGGTAAGGGCAAATGATTTTTGTTTTCCTGAACATTATCAAATCGATCATTGGAATTCCAGTCTTCATCAATTAAATACCCATACCTTAGATCAGTAATACCGGAACTTCTTATTTTAGGTAAACAGGCGAATGGTGAAGCGTGAGGGAAAAAATCCAATACTGTATTGATCCAGTTTCCCCCTTTTTCTAATGGTGCACCATGATGAGGTGTACCCAAAAAAAATTGTTTTTTGAGAAGGCGTGGCCACTTGTAATTCATTGATTCACCATAATAATATGCACTTCTGGTCACAAGCCCTCCCATGCTGTGAGCTAAAATGACGAAATCTTCTACCGGTATTCTCCTGATAAATTGTTCTAACAAGTCAGAAAATGACCGGCCATTGATTGAAATGTGAAGACCTGAATTATAATTTAGAAAAACTGGGGTATAACCAAGGTCTTTAGACAACTGATGACCATGATTATGATCTTTATATAGCCATTGTTGTTCATTCATACAAAGGCCATGAACCAAAATTATCAATTTTCCTGTGAAATGATCAAATTGTTTATCAATTGCTTCTGAATCAAGGTTTAATGGTTTCCCTTTGTATTTTAAAGTCATTTCTAAAGCCAATGGATTCTTCTGTTCAACCAGATAATCGCCAACGACTCCATTGAGTGCTGATAGAACGATCTCCCTTTCAGGAAAATATTGATGATCATCAATCAGTGGCTCAAGTTGAGTAATAATTGAGTCAATGCTGTTGTGAACAATGCCGTTGACAGAATGAATACTTTGGTAGACAATGTCAGTTATTGCCCCAAGGGAGCCTGTTGTCGTGGATCCAAATAGCCCAGAAGAACGATCGATCGTTTTATGCATGTTTGCGATCAGGTTGGTTACACCTGAAACACTATCGGTTGCCAATTGGCTGAGGCCTTTTATATCGGATATATTTATCACTTAAAAACTCCAAATAAATGGGTTAAAAAAAAATGATTTTATTGACAATATCAAATAAAAAAAATATTGCTATTGGTTAATTTTTTTCATTGTTTCGTTTTAATAACATAAAGGAGGAGATATGAACAAAAGAATTTTTGCGCTTATGGTAATTTTTACCATAAGTATTGTGTGCTTAAGCTGTCAGGCACAAAAATCAGGGTCCATGCTAAAAAAATCCCATCAAATGATTGAAAATGCACTCTCTATTTTTGAACATCCAATCAACACATACGACCCCACAACAGTCGAACCCTTCACAGAGCCAGAAAAGCCTTTATTGGTTAACCACTTGGTTGTAATTGTTGATCAATCTCTTTCAATGAAAGAACCTTATGTCGGACTCTCAAAAAGTACTCATGCGCAAAAAATTCTAATGGGCATTAACAATGCTCTCCCTGAAGCAAATATTTCTAGCATGTTTCAAACATTCACGGATTGCCCATGCCCATCTCAAAAAACCACTCAGGTTGTATCCCCTTTTGCGTCCCATGATCGGCAACAAATTTCAAAATTTCTATCATCTGAGGATTTTTCACCATCAAAAAGTCCATTAGCTGTGGCACTTGAAACCTGTCAAAAAGAACTATCCACCATTAAGGGTGAAATCGCGGTTGTGATCATAACCGATGGCAATACATATGATCCATCTCCTGTTCATGCATCTGAATCTTTATATCAAAAATTTGGTCCTCATGTGAGAATTTATCCAATTCTTGTGGGTAACTCACCCTATGGTAAACGATTATTAAATGAAATGGCAGAAAGAAGTGTCGGTGGATTTGTAGAACGTAGCGATTGCCTTATCAAAGAAAAATGTATGCGTCGTTTCATTCAAAAAATATTCTATACACCACCAAAAGTCAGAAAAAATGATCGTGATAAAGATGGTGTTTACGATTATTTAGATGATTGCCCTACAACACCAAAAGGTAATTATGTGAATACGCGCGGATGTTCTCAAGACTCTGATGGTGATGGTATTTCGGATGATAGCGACCAATGTCCGGGAACACCAGAAAATGTTCCTGTTGATTCTTATGGCTGTCCGCCAAAAGATCTCGATAATGATGGCATTCTGGATATAATGGATAAATGTCCTGGCACTGCTGAAGGTGCCCTGGTGGATGCTAACGGCTGTGCAAACCCTGATCAGGATCAAGATGGCATTTTAGATATCAATGATGATTGTTCTGGTACACCAACAGGGGCAACAGTGAATTCTCGCGGCTGCTGGGTCATTTCAGATATTCGTTTTGCGCCGGGAAAATGGGAGTTAACTTCGGATCATAAAGAAAGTTTAATAGAAGTTTTCAATATTTTGAAAAATAATCCAGATCTTAGGATTGAAATTCAAGGACATACTGATAATACAGGCCCTGAAGCTATGAATAAAAAAGTTTCCAGCTATCGCGCAATGTCTGTTATGAAATATTTACTTGATAAGGGGATTAAATCATCTCGAATGACATTTATGGGCTATGGATCTGAAAACCCTGTTGTTAATAATGATACTGAAAATAATCGTTCAATGAACAGACGGGTTGAGTTTACCCCAAAACAGTAAATAAAGATATTTAATGGGAGCGACAGATGTAACATTAATACCCTTATATAAATTGATCAAAAATATATAAAGGCGAATATGCAAATTTATAATACTGCTCTTCGCCTTTTTTTCATAAAAAAATGGAGGTAAAATTGGCTCAATCAAATGAATTTTATGGATATCATTCTGAATGGAATTTAGGAAGCCCTGGTGGTTGGGACTACCAACGAATTACTCAGGAAATTGGACAGGCGGTCTGGCAACAAATTGAAAAAAAAGTAAACCTGGATTTATCACTGGATTTTAATCATCCATACTTATATCCTGTAAATGGCTTTTCTAATATGCTTGTGTCTTCTCACTTTAGGAAAAAAGGTAAAATCATTGCTGTTGTTGCAGAAGAAGAAACGTTGGATTCAGTTGTTGAAAATAAAAATTTGGCCAACCGTTTGAACCGGGTAAAAGGCGTTAAAAGTGTCCTGATAGCACCACATCAACTGGAAATAGTGAAAGAGCAGGTGTGCTATAGAAATGAACCTATTTCTATAGTATTTATGGATTTCAATACCGATGTTCTTCTGAAATTACATCGTAAACAAAACCTTACACCTTTACTACAAGCAGTCCAAGAAGGTCGCGTTATTAATCCTCGAGGAACTGAACCGATTAATGTTAAAAGCATGTTTGAAGTCATCACTGATAAAAACGTCAATACTGTATTTTTTCCAGAAACCATTGAAAGAACCCCATGGACACGTCGTTTTTTTGAACGTTCTACTGAAGATCTTAATGGAAAACCAATTAATGATCTTATTGAATGGACACGGAAAAACTGGGAAAATTTGGTGCTCAAACCCGAAAGAGGATATTCTGGAATAGGGGTTCAAGTTGGTGGGGTTCACAAAGATGCAGACGCTGCTATCGACCTGGCATTAAGTGGCAAACATGGACCATATATTGTTCAACAAAAGGTACCTCTACCATTATGGGCAGAGATCATTCCAGAATTGAATTCTGAAAAAAATGTATTAAAAGCGATTGAATATCAGACCGATTTTCGATGTCTTTTCAACCACAATGGCTTGTTGGGCTTTTTGTGCAGATACGGTCACGTACCTACAAATGTTGGAAGTGGTGGTGGGGTTCAGCCATTAGCTGTGCTTCAATCGGACTTGAGTATTCGTGAAGCCACACTTCAAATTAACGAAACGATATTAAACATGAATCTTGATGATGTTATCGATGCCATACGAATTCAGAAATTTTTGGCATTGGAAAACGAGTTCACGTATTTGCTTGGCCCTATCAAAATGGCACTTCGGCCCAGACTGATAACTCTTGGGCAAATGGATGCGTTAGAAAGTTATTGTAAAAAAATTTGGAAAGACTGTTTAAAGCTAGAAAAAATGTGGTATGCAGGAGCTTTAAATCATATGATATCTATTGAGTCCGAAGAACTGAAAATTGCACGATCTCAACCCTGGCGAGGATCTGAAGCTATTATAGCATCAGATGGTATTTTCAGCTTTGGTGCTCATAATCCACACTAATGTTTACCTTAACAAAAGGAACTTAAGTTCATGGATGTACAACATAGAATTCTGGTAACAGGTGCAGCAGGGTTTATTGGATATCACTTATGCCGCCGTCTTATTGCTGATAATTCAACGGTTATTGGCATTGATAATCTCAATGACTACTATGATGTTAAATTGAAAAAAGATCGTCTTGCTCAGCTTTTAAACAATTCTAATTTTACTTTTTATCAAATTGATATAGCCGATCATGAAGCCCTGAACCAACTTTTTGAAAAGAACACCTTTAACAAAGTGGTTAATCTTGCTGCTCAAGCCGGGGTCAGATACTCATTGATAAACCCCAATGCTTATGTACAAACAAACTTAACCGGTTTTGTGAATCTTTTAGAGTGTGCCAGAAAAGCGAATATCAACCATTTCATATTTGCATCTTCCAGTTCTGTTTATGGTGCAAATACCCATATGCCTTTTTCTGTCCATGATAATGTGGATCATCCTGTTTCTTTGTATGCAGCAACGAAAAAATCCAATGAATTGATTGCTCATGCTTATAGCCACATCTATCAAGTGCCTTGCACCGGTCTTCGTTTTTTTACGGTATATGGTCCCTGGGGAAGACCCGATATGGCTTTATTTTTATTTACAAAAGCCATTTTAAACGGGAAACCCATTAATGTCTTTAATCATGGAAAAATGCAGAGGGACTTTACTTATATCGATGATATCGTCGAAGGTGTGACTCGTATTATGAACAAACAACCCGAACCAAATCAAAACTGGAGTGGAGATCATCCTGATCCAGGAACGTCCTATGCTCCCTATCGGATATATAACATCGGTAACAATAAACCAGTGGAACTTATGTATTTTATTGAAACATTGGAAAATGCCCTTGGAAAAAAAGCTGAAAAGAATTTTCAAGAAATGCAAGCCGGTGATGTTGTCGCTACCTACGCAAACATTGATGATTTATATCAAGCTGTTGGATTTCAACCTGAAACAAGACTTGAAGTCGGTATTCAAAATTTTGTTGAATGGTACCAAAAATATTATCATTCATAATCCAATCTCAATTACTCTTATTTTTTTTCTCATGTGGTATAAAAATTGCGCTGATAAAGCAAGATATTGATTTCAAATTCATCAAAAATAGGGGTAGATATGAATCCGGATGAAAAATTAAGAAATCTAAACAAAATAAACAATTCTGATATTTCACGATCAAGAGAGCTGGCTGCTTATGCCATGCTGATGCTTCATAAAGATGCAACACGCTCTTTTCGCCTGGCAGAAGCATCATTAAAGATTGATCCCAATTTAATGGCGATTCAAGCAATTGACATGGCTTTGGATCATTCCCTTCACAATGCATTATACCATAATTCTGTTGTTCATTGTTTGTGTTATTCTCGTGATGGAAACTATTTAATATCAGGAACTGATGATCATGATGCTCGTATTTGGGATGTGAATACAGGACGTATTCTTCGAATATTAAAAGGTCATAAAGAGTACATTCATCACGTTGCTTTTTCACCAAACGACAGACTTGCACTCACAGGTTCGTTTGATGGATCGGCGATGATTTGGAACGTTCAGACCGGTAAAACCCTTCACACATTAAGTGGCCATCAAACTTACTTAACCAGCACATCTTTTTCTCCCAATGGTGAATTTGTTGTTACAACATCAGGTGATCAAACCGCTTGCATCTGGCGTGTTCTTACAGGAGAGTTAGTCTGCACTCTTCATCATAAAGATCGTGTTGAGTATGCACATTTCTCACCAGATAGCAACTATGTTGTTACAGCATCTTTCGATCGAACGGCTATAATATGGGAAATTCCAACCGGAAAACAATTAATCGTTTTAAGTGGACACCAACAAGAATTGATGCATGTCAGCTATTCTCCAAATGGAAATAATGTCGTTACATCATCAAAAGATCAAACAGCCATTATCTGGGAAGCTCAAACAGGTATTATTATGTATGTACTTGAAGGGCACAAACGATCGGTTACCCGCGCCATTTTTTCTTCAACTGGAAATCAAGTCGCAACAATATCAAATGATCATACGGCACGCTTATGGGATATGTGCGATGGTCAAAATCTTTATACTTTTAGAGGTCATGATGATCAATTAACTGATATTGTATTTTCCGAAGATGACACAAGAATAGCAACATCTTCATGGGATATGACGGTTCGTATATGGTGCACACAAACAGGGCAAATTAAAAATATTTTAAAAGGTCATGAAGATTGGGTCGAACAAGTTGTTTATTCCTTTGATGGTAAAAATGTTGCTTCAGCATCAACGGATAAAAGCATAAGAATTTGGGAGCTTAATCCTGGAAAACATTTGCAAACCTTTGATCATCATAATTGCCCTGTCTGGTGGGCAGAATTTTTTCCAGATGGACGTCATATTATGTCATTAGCAAATGACGATCAAATGCGAATATGGGAAACGCGATCAGGTAAATTGTTATTCCAGTTTGACTATAAGGGACAATATAAATTTTTTATTCCTTGTCCAGATGGAACACGTTTTATGTATTCTGTTGAAAATGATGTTGCTTATGTTTGCGATGTTAAAACAGGCGCAATACTTTTTGTCCTTGAAGGGCATAATTCCAATGTACTTTGTGGTGATTATTCTGTGGATAATCAATATATTGTAACAGGCGCCGCAGATCATACCGCACGAATATGGGATGCTAAATCTGGAAAACCGTTGTATCAATTTAAAGGGCATAAAGATAGTATCAATGCGGTAGCGTTTTCAAGAAATGGTCAATATTTGATTACTGCAGGGGGCTCTCCATTAATATCAAAAGATAATACAGCCTATGTGTGGGATTTATCATCAAAAAAATTACTTCATACATTCACTGATCATACATTATCCATACAAAATGCATGGTTTATTCAGAATGATCATATTGTTGTTACGGCTGATGCTTCATATGTTCGGTACTGGGATTTAAAAACTGGACAGTTAAAGAATATTCATAAAACCGGCTGCTGTCGATATAAAAAAAATTATTCGGTTTCACCTGATGGCAACTTATTTGTCACAACTGCTGGCGATAATAAAATGGAACTGATCACTGTAAATACTGGAAAAACAAGGCATGTGTTAAAAGGTCATGAAAGTCAGATCAATAATGCCATTTTTTCAAATGATGGAAAACTGGTTGCCAGTGCATCAAAAGACAGAACCGTCCGTATTTGGGATGTATTGTTTGGCAAGCAGTTACATCGATTTCAAGGTCATGAGCAAGCTGTTAACAGTGCGGCTTTTTCAAAAAATTGTCGTTATGTAATCACATCATCTGATGATGGCACTGCAAAAATATGGCCGGCGAATTTCAGAATCATGCAACAATCAATTAATGATCATCAAAAACGAGGGATTGTCCGCCAGTTAACCCATGAAGAAGAATGTGAATTTCTGGAAAGCACGAGTACTTCTTATTCTTTTTTATAGAAAAAAGTATCATTGTCAACAAATTCTCGGTAATTGATCACCTATTGGCATATCTAATAATCGCTTGCCACCAATAGAAGTTCTCAGGTATACAACAGGATTATTGTTTGAGATGACTTGTCCAATTACAGCAGCATCTTTGGTAAGTGGATGCTGAGTAAAAATTGTCATCACTTTTTCAACTTCAGATTCTGGAACAAAAGCAATTAACTTACCCTCATTGGCAATATTGAATGGATCAAGCCCCAATAATTCACAGCATGCTGCGATTTGAGGCTTGATTGGTATGGATTGTTCATTGATTTCTATTTCAACCTTTGATTGCCTGGCAATTTCATTCAAGACCGCTGTAATTCCACCTCGGGTTGGATCTCTTAGAACATGGATATTACAATTATGTTCTATTAATTGAGAAACAACACCATTTAATGCGGCGGTATCAGATTGAATGTCCCCTTCAATCATGAGATTTTCTCTTTGTGTCATAATGGTTATCCCATGATCGGCTATTGTTCCACTAATAATGACTGTGTCTCCTACACAAGCATGCTCAGCAGAAATGTGAATATCCTTTTCAATTATTCCTATTCCAGAAGTATTGATGGCGATACCATCAATTTTACCAGCAGGCATTACTTTGGTGTCTCCGGTAACCACGTAAACATTTGCTTTGTGAGCAGCTTGCCGCATACTCTGGATAATTGAGTGTAAAAAATTACCAGAAAATCCCTCTTCGATAATCATTCCAACACTTAAATATAAAGGCGTTGCACCACTCATGGCAATATCGTTGACAGTACCATTAATAGCCAGGTCACCAATATTACCACCTGGAAAAAAGATGGGATCAACGACAAAAGTATCGGTTGAAAATGCCATACGTGTATTGTTAATGGTCAATTGAGCGCTGTCATCTAATTTATTCAAGATCGCATTATTGAAAGCTGGCAAAAACAACTGTGTAATGAGGTGGTAGCCGGCTGTGCCACCACTTCCATGATCCAGTTGGATAGTTTCTGGGGACATTCGTTATATATCTCCGAATTGCAGTCTATTTTCCAAGCATACTTTTTTTCAGATACTTATCCGCAGGACTGTCACACAGCCAAATGCCAAAAAGAGCTTTTTTAAAAGCTAATCCTTTGATTGTCCCTTTTGACTGTCCATTTTTAGATGCTTTCACACCTTCACCTGGAATGTAAACAAGATCGTAGACATCTCCCACTTTAATTTCTTCTTTGAATAAGGCGAGAAGGGCTTCTTTTTCCTTTGCTATTGAAGCAACATTGCCACCAGTAGACTTTTCAAACCCCTCATCAACGGCTTTTATCATTTTAGCGCTGGTTATTAAGCCGGATATCATATGCATCTTAATGGCCATTGGCTTATCTGCATTAATGATTGCATTCTGATCAGAACTTTTCTCTGAGAGATAAAGGGCGCCCACATAAATTTTCATCCAAAATTTTGTCCGAAAACCAGCCCCGTTTAGTAATAAAGTTGTTTTTCCAGCTTTTAGCGTCGATGGAATTTCCACATCTCCAATTTTATCAGCAAAAGCAATTGAAAAAGTTAATAAAATTGATAGTAAGACAATAATTGATTTTTTCATTTTCTTCCTTTCCTATTGTAATGTTTTTGTAAATAAATAAATTTGCCATAGTTGAACAAAGAAAATCAACTAAAAAATCAAAACATTTTGACAATGTCTCTTGAATTGGTTAAAAATTGCAATTCATACACTTGAATCTAAGGATTCATCACATATAGGTTTGTAGAAAAAGATTTTGGCAAGCTTATTACGAAAATATATCAACAATTATTAACCGTGTTAGGATTATTCAAGATGGCTAATATACTCATTGTTGACGATGATGCAACGTTTGTTCATTTGCTAACCAATTTAATAGCTTCATTCGGCGATACGCCTTTAACCGCTACTCAAGGAACTCAAGTATTTAATATTATTGAAGAAGAAGAGATAGACTTGCTGTTGTTAGATATATTCATGCCAATACTCAGTGGTATTGAAATACTCAAAAAAATAAAGAACAAAAGTGAGTATAAGCATATTCCTGTCATTATGATAACAGGTTCTACGAAAGCAAGTCTCATGACAGAATGTTTTGAAGCCGGGGCGTCTGATTTTATTACGAAACCAATCAGCCCAATCGTATTACAGGCTCGCCTATCAACAATACTTGGAAAACAAAAAGATATTAAAAGGCTTGAAAAAGAAATCAGGGATCGAAAAAATGCTGAATCTTCATTAAGAAAATTATCCGTAGCTCTTGAGCAAAGCCCAGGAATGTTTTTTTTGACTGATCCTATTGGAAATATCGAATATGCAAATTTAAGGTGTTTTGAACGAACAGGTTTCCAACTTGAAGAAATTCTCGGACGTAAACCTGTCATATTTCAATCTGGAGAAATAAAAGGTGTTACTTATGATAATATTTGGAATATCATTTCAAAAGGTGGCACATGGGAAGGGAATCTATGCAACCGGAAAAAAAATGGCGAACTGTTCTGGGTGCATTGCTCTATTTCTCCGGTGTTTACTGACCAGGGAAGATTATCAAACTTTCTAATTGTCCAGGAGGATATATCAGATAAACTCAAGGCAGAAAAAGAGCTGAACCAAAAAACTGAATCATTAAGAATATCTGAACGTCGTCTTCGCACAATTATTGAAGCAACGCATGATGGTATTGTGGTTATTGGAAAAAATAAAGAAATTCAATTTGTGAATCCAGCGGCAGAAAAGCTTCTGGGGAGCTATGCAAAAGAATTGTTGGGCGAAAAATTTTGGTATCCATTGACATTAAACCAATTGACAGAAATTATAATTCAAAGGCCGAATGATAAAGATATTATTGCAGAATATCGTGTTATTGAGACGGAAACAGACGAAGGGAAAGTTTGGGTTGCCTCCTTTAAAAAAATTAAAGACAATGATGAACCGAATAATAATAATGATAAAAAATTGAAACAACAATTTAAGCCTTCAGAGCAAAAATGTCAAAATACACCAACAGATATCGTTGATGCTGAATCAGCCACTCCGAAATCAGATTTCATAGCAAATATATCCCATGAATTCAGAACGCCAATGCATGCCATTTTAAGCTTTGCCAATTTTGGCATCAAAAAAACAGGTCATGTGCCTGATGAAAAAATTATACATTATTTTGAGCAAATAAAAAACTCCGCCAATCGATTGATGCCTTTAGTCGATAATCTTATTGAATTGTCAAGTCTGGAAGCCGGAATTATCGAATGCCATATGCTTGAACATGATATTTTTCCCATTATTATGGTTGTTGTACAAGAACAAGAAAAAATAGCTGAAAAAAAACAGATAAACTTTCAGGTATCTCATTCAGAGGCGCAAGCAAAGGCTAAACTAAGTAAATCTTGCATTATTAAAGTTGTTCGGCATATTCTTCAAAATGCCATTCGTTTTTCTAAAGAACAGTCAACAATTACCATCAGCATTGATTGTTATTATGAGAATAATCACCCATTTCAAAAAATAAGTTTTTCAGATAATGGTATGGGAATACCTGAGCAGGAATTAAAAGATATTTTTCTCAAATTTTTTCAAAGCAGCAAAACGAAAACAACCGCAGGTGGAACTGGAATTGGCCTGGCTATTTGTAAACACATCATTGAGAAGCACGGTGGGAAAATATGGGCTGAAAACAATCCTGATCAAGGTGCAACAATCGCATTTACATTACCCGTTTCATAACATAACCTAAGATGCATCTCCAGCATGTTTGGAAGCATCTTTGATGACTATGCAAATTCCAAATATAAATATAAAGAATACAGTTATTACTAAGGAATGGTCGAAAAATAAGTTCCCCAATTCCGGGGACACGATCCTCATTAATTTGATAAGTTAGCTTAGGCGCTAACTTACCAATCAATAAGGTCATGTCCTTCAGTTAGGAGAACCCCTATATTTATTTCCGGAAATCGCCTGAGTTATTTATGCACGATTAGTAAGATACGCCTGCCCCAAAGATAAACCACCATCATTACAGGGCACTTGTGAATGAACTGAAACTCGAAAACCATTTTCCATAAGCTTTCTCCTCAGGCCTGAAAATAAACGTTCATTCTGAAAGACGCCACCGCTTAAAACAATATGCTTTAGATCAATAGTTGATTGCAAATGATGGCAAAGATCAGTAAACAAATGAATGAGTGTTGTATGAAATTTTCCGCTGATCATTTCTGGCTTAACATTTGACAGAATATCAGTAACAATTTCACGAATCATTGGCTGAACATGAATCATTGTCATGTCTTTACCGGTAAAATAGTATTGATAATGATGATCAGTATCACAGGCAATATTTTCTAAATCAATAGCAGCCTGGCCTTCATATGAGATTGATACCTGTCCAATTATCATTGAGGATACCGCATCAAATAATCGGCCTATACTTGACGTTAAAGGTGAATGGATTTGTTTATCAATTGCTTGTTTCACCATCTTTATGGAATCAGAATCTATCTTTTGTTGAATGCTGTTAAATATATCAATGGCATTGTCTCCAAATCCATTGACTATCCAGGAAAGTGCCATTTTCCAGGGGAATTTAATGGCTGATTCTCCTCCAGGCATAAGAACTGTTTCTAAGTGGGCAATACGCTTAAAAGAATGATTCTCGCAGAACAACACCTCTCCGCCCCAAATGGTTTGATCTATTCCATATCCTGTTCCATCCAAAACAATTCCAATAACAGGCGCAACAATCCCATTTTCTGCCAGACATGAGGCAATGTGAGCATGGTGATGCTGCACTCTATTGATCGGTAACGACATGGTTTCCGCCATTTTTGAACTCTGATATTCTGGATGCATATCGCATGCGACACATTCCGGCTGAATTCCGGTAATTCGAATCATTTGATCAATGGTTTGCTGCATCCATTGGATTGTATCCATATTTGATAAATCACCCAAATACTGACTGAGATAGGCATGATGATTATTGGCAAGACATATCGTATTTTTTAAATGACCGCCTAATGATAAAACGCTGGGTAAGTTTTTTTTCAAATCAATAGGCGCTGGAATATATCCTCGTGATCTTCGAATCAACCGCGGTTTATTGGCGATCACACGTACAACTGAATCATCACATGGATTAACAATGGAGCGGTTGTGTAATAAATGTGCATCTGCATAATCAAGAATTTCTAACGATTTTTGGTTTGTTGAAATAATTGGCTGTTCACTTATATTACCGCTGGTCATTACCAGTGCCAGAAATTGATTTGTTAACAGATGGTGCAAGGGCGTACAGGGAAGCATCACACCAATATTTTTGGGGTTTGAAATACTCTGTGACAAAGCATTGGGATGTTTCTGCTTAAGAATGACAATCGGGCATTGATAAGATGTTAAACTGTTTATTTCAATATCATCCATCAGAGCAAACTGTTGTATTGTTTCAATAGTAGATGACATTATTGCAAATGGTTTGTCTGGTCTGTTTTTCAACTTTCGCAAGCGAAGAACTGCCGTATCATTGCATGCATCAACAGCTAAATGGAATCCACCTAAACCTTTAATTGCCAGAATTTTTCCTTTTTTAAGCAGTTGAATGGCTATTTCAAGTGGATTTGCGGATTGGATGACTTTATTATTACACACGAGTTCTAGTGAAGGCCCACAAACCGGACAGGCAACTGCCTGAGCATGAAACCTTCGATCCATAGGATTGCTATATTCTAAAGAACAGACATCGCATAATTGAAATGACGCCATACTGGTATTGGATCTGTCAAAGGGCAAATCATTCGTAATCGTAAATCGTGGGCCACAATGTGTACAATTGATAAATGGATATTGATAACGGTGGTTATCAGGATCATTCATTTCTGTCAGGCAGTTTTTACAGGTGGCTATGTCAGGTGGTATCGAGGCTAAACGATTATTTGATTGATTGCTATCAATAATTGAAAAGTCATTTTTTCCGGTGGGATGCGTATTTTCTTCTCGAATGGAATAAATTCGAGCATGTTCAGGCATATCATTTTGAATCATTTGAATAAATGCCTGAATATTATCAGAGGTGCCATCTATAGAAATCCAAACACCTTTAGATGTATTGGCAACAAAACCCTTTAAGTGAAATTGATGTGCTTTTTGATAGACAAATGGCCGAAATCCAACGCCTTGAACAATCCCCTGAATATAAATATTTTTTGATTCCATTATCCAGGCAATTCAACCGTTTTTTTTATTGTAACGCATTGTTTTATCGTATATTTTTAATTTTAAAAGCAAACATAGTCATATCATCCAAACGCGATCGTTTTCCCTTGTATTCATCAAAATGAGATAAGATCATTTTTTTTTGTTCATTCATTGGTAAATCAGCGTACTTTAACAACATTTCTTTGAGTTTTCTGGTTCCAAAAGGAAAGCCTTTTTCACCTCCTGTCTGGTCTACGATGCCATCGGTGTACATATAAAAAAGCATATTTTTTTCCAATTGGATGGTATGATTGGTAAATTCAAAATGGGAATCCGATTTACGATAACCAATACTGCATCGATCACCTTTGATGTGGTGAACCGTGTTATTGTTGATAAATAATAGTGGAATTTTAGCACCCGCAAAAATCAGTTGATCATCCTGAGGCTTAATAAAACATATGCCAACATCCATACCATCATCAGAGTTAGATTGTTGTGAATCATGATACAATGTTTTTTTAACCACCAGATTCAAACGTGAAAGAATTTCAGCAGGATCAACACAACCTTCATCTCTGATAATACGCCGGATACCTGAAGATGCGATCATGGTCATAAAAGCTCCTGGCACGCCATGTCCTGTGCAGTCAACAACAGCCACAATCATTCCATCTTCAACGGTCAAAAGACCATCTTCTTGAGCGGTTAAATTTTTTACGATTGGATAAAAATAAAAGATATCACCACTAACAATATCTCTTGGATGCCAAATAATAAAATTATGAGGAAGAAATTCATTGATAATTTCTTGATCTGGTAAAAGGGATGCCTGTATCAGCGTTGCATACTTAAGGCTATCCATCATGTCTTTGTTGGTTTCCTCAAGGAGAAGATTTTGCTTGGATTTTTCATTGGTTAAGCTTTGCTGGTTAAGAATATCATGACCAGCATCAATCATTATTCTCCTGAATGTCAGTAAAACAAGAATGAGTAAAACAGTAATAATACCCATACATATATAAAACGATAAATGCATTTTATAAAAAAACAATTCAGAAGCTGCAATTAAATGACTATCTGTAGAAACGTTCAAAAAAGACTCAATGGCTCTCATAAAAAGTCGTTGAAGGTATAATTGATTGAAAACCAGAATCATCATGCACACCAGTATCATAATTCCCGGTATCAGAAGTGAGCGATTTTTTTTCACCTGTATTTCTCCATCCACTATAGTGCTTTAATATTGCAAATGCTGACAGCACGCTTATCTAACATATGAGGAAGTCCACCTTTTTCATCAGGTATAAATCCTTGTGTTTTATACCAGATGTCTTCATCTTCCATACAATAATAGACACAAACATCGGGCGCTTTTTTTTGGATATGATCAACCAATCGCTGGTACAGTTGAATGCGTATGGGCTTAAAATATCTCATTTTATCATCTTGCCCGGGAAACAACTCACCATATATGATGGTTGATTGTTTAAAACGATTCTGAATAACAGTTTTTAATTCAGGCATAAAGCGAAAAGTTCCTAAGCTCAACCAGACAACGTTTTCCGGAGTCACATGCTCAAAGAGACGATCAATCACAGCTTCATAGGCCTTTTCACAACCGTCATAATATACAATTGGATCAAAGTGAAATGCCAGTGGATAACCATAGGATTCACATTTGGCTGCTGCCTTTAACCGAGATTCCAGTGTTGATGTTCTTCGCTCATCGCTTTTTATGATTTCCGGTGTATTTAAAGACCATGCAAAAATGGTTTTTCGGTTGTGTTTGAGATTCAGCAGATGATCAATATGGGTTGTTTTTGTTTTTAACTCAAGAACAGCGTGATTCTGAGTTGAAAAATAATTGATGAGTTGTTGCGATATGCCAGTCAGATTATCCCAAATAAGACTATCAGTAAATTCACCAGTGCCTAAGCGCTGCATGCCTTGCTTGCGTTTTTGAATAATAGTGTCAAGCTCATTAAAAAGTCTGTTGAAATTTACAAAACATTGTAAAACAGGTGGATGAAAATATGACTGAAGAATGCAGTATGAACAGTCCATTGTACAAAAAGTTCCAATATGAATAATGTGATATCCACAACAGATATACGACCGTGTTCCAGGACATTTTCGAATGAACGCACCTTTATTTTTGGTTAATAATAAAAATTTTTTTCCGGTCGAAACAGGATCATCTGAAGCCGATATCTCATGATACATTTCTTTGGGGTCATCAATAGTTTTTATCGAGACATGTTTATATTGTTCACAAATAGTTTTTACCAGAGGAATATCAGAAATATCCTGTTCTACAAATATTTTTTGTAATTGCATTGTAGACTGTTACTCACTCCGCTTTATTGACTGGATATGCTTAATGATGTCTGGATTTGTTTTTGCCAGCTCTTTTAGTATTGAAAGCGCGTCTTTTCCAGATAACTGATCAATCGCTTGATTTTTTTCCCTTGCCCACCTGGAAAGCTGATCAATTTTTTCTGCTGATATTTCTCCATGAAAAAGTGGTAGTAATGTATCTGATTGAAGATGGGTATTATAGAGATCAAATAAATCATCCAAATGGTTTTGTTTTAATTCACTCCCCCATGCCTGTAATTGTTCATCTTGTGAATTGATGATATCATTTATGGATACAGAACCCTTTAAAAGCATTTTACAGATTTCAGCAGTAATATGAATCGCTGTACTTGAGGGGCAATAGCGTCTCATTAAAGGGAATGTAAAACCTGCGCGAACTTTTATTTCATCGAGCCAACTTTGAAATTGGCGGTTATTCACAATGTAATGATCAACAGAAACCAGTGATACTGATGAAAAGGGGATTAGATCTCGATCAAAGCGGCAAATAATCTCTGGAAGCATTTGCCCGGTTCTGCTGTTTTCAATCAATTCGTCTTTAAGAAGGGTTTTTTCAGGAAATGACGATGATGCATCATTTTTATAACAATTATTTACAGCATCCGCCGAAATAGGCTTTAATTGTGATTCTGCCTGAAAATGTTCATTTCTGACAGATGTATCGGTAATTTCTACTGATTTTGCACTAAGCAAAATATCGGGTTTAACATGAAACAATACAGGTCCATCGATGTTTGGCAGGTATTTAGCATTTCGATAAAATTGCGCTCCATAATCCATTATATGAAAAATATGAGCATTCCAAAAACCATTGGCTTTTTGAATATCATCGGTTCGATATTGAGCAAAAGGCATATCATCTTTTTCGAGTTTTTCTTTTGTCGTAATTCCACCCATTGATAAAAACGCATAAAAGTCTTTCAATTGGCAGGCCATAAATAAAGAGGTATCTCTTTGTTTTAATATGTCTACAATCGTTGTAATTTCTTCTTTATTGGACATGTTTATTTATTTCTCCTGATTATCGTATTTTTCTGATTTCATCGATAAGCTGTTTCATTATATCTCCAGCCGGACCTTTAAGAAGGTAGTCACTCACTCGACCGGTCAATGGCGTAGTTTCGGGATTAATTTCAATTATTTTGACCCCTGCTTCTCGTGCATACTCAGGTATCATTGCGGCTGGCTGAACAATAGCCGATGTTCCAATAACCAGCATTATATCACAAGATTGGGCAACTTCAAATGAGCGAATGATATTATCATAAGGAATTTCTTCTCCAAAAAAAACACAGTCAGGTCTTATAATGCCACCACATTGGCATTTTGGAGGTGTCGAATCTAAAACAATTTCTGAAATCGAATAGTTTGTATGACATTCCATACAATAATTTCTGGCAAAAGATCCATGATACTCAATGACATCGGTATTGCCAGCCATTTGGTGAAGTCCATCCACATTTTGTGTGATAATTGTTTGCAGATATCCCCATTTTTCAAGTTGAGCCAACCCATTATGCGCATTGTTTGGTTTGGCAATATCCATCACTTCTTTCATCGCTTTCAACAAAACATCCCATACTTTTTTGGGATTTTGCATAAAAGCTTGAATATGAGCATATTCCATTGGATCAAAAGATTCCCATAAACCACCTTTGCCGCGAAAAGGGGGAATACCGCTTTCAACAGAAATTCCTGCTCCTGTTAAAGCAGAAACATTTTTTGATTGGATTATGTCTTGCGCTGCTCTTATAATATTGTTGTTCATTTAATTTTTTCCTAAGAATTGTAAAACGTTATAAACTTTGGTCAAGAAAGAAATACAATTAACGATTATCAGAAAATGCCTTTGCCAGATCATTATCAATAACGTATATGCAAACTTCTTTAGCGCCTTGTTCAGAATACCCAAATTTATTGCAAAGATTTTGAATCAAAAACGTAATATCATGTTGGATGCGTTTATCATAAGCTTTAAATTCTTCTGTGTCATAATCTTTAATGGCACGTCTAAAATTTTCATTTTCCAAAAATGGATCAAGGACCTTTTCTTTTAAATTGTGAACATAGCGTTCATATAAGGATGCGTATAATTTAGTGTCAAGAATATCCTTTTTATCGATCATAATTTCTTGTGTCAGTGTTTTTGATGTGTATTCTTTTTGAACATCTTCACGAAACCGGAGTCGTTCCTTTTTATCTTTTTGGGTGCCCAAAATGCGATCTTCAACATTCGAAAAGAAATCTTCGTCTATGTTGATGGTTTCACCAGTAAATGGACATGTTTGACGGGTTCCAGGTTCAAAGTTGGATGCAAATATATATTGTTTAATGTTTTTGGTAATTTCTTCGGCATTATAATCATATAACGATTCTTTAACTTCCTGTAAAATAGTATAGTTATACATTTGAACCAGAGAGTTTAGAAAGGATTCAGAAATATTTTCAGAATGTTCTTTGTCGTATTTTGAAAAAAACTTATACAGCATGGACATATTGATTAATTGATCATCTTTAGAGTAACTGGAATAAAATTCATTGAAAGTTTTAATGGAATCCCGACCTGAAAAGCCTTTGTTCCCCTCATTATCAGATTCCCCCAGAAGTTTCCGACGTCGTTTGGCATTAAATCGTTTGCGGTCATCCTCAGACAACCAGGATGGAATGATACCCGCATAGATTTCCATTCTGAGTAATTGAAGGTCTTCATCACAATATAATTTATATTTAGAGGGATTTTCAATCCATTCGGCTGTTGCCGGGGATTCTGTTTGCATGCGGGTTGAAATGATGACACGAGCAAAATTGTTGAGTACACGAGGTAAAAAACTATTGCTGATATGTTTTCCAAAAATATTGTGATAGATTTCCACCTCAGTATGCCAGTCTAAAATATAGGGGATATAAACCATTTCAATTCGGTCTGAAAAAGATCCAAAATCTGAAACATTTTTATGATCTTCAGGGTTCATCAAGGCAATAAACAATGAATTGACATTTTCTTCAAGATCCTCAACTTTATGCAAGCCCTCACTGACAATATTATGAAGCTCAATTAACCGATCTTTATTGTGAGATTTAATATCCATTAGCGTATAAATACCATTGTTGGTTTTTGCATAAGTCGAAAAAATATATTTAACCCGATTGCTATCCATGAGAATGCGATTTATCTGTTTTTGAATCATGGGGTTATCAAAAACTTGCTTTCTCATCGGTTTATCCCCAGGATTATATACAGTAATGCCTTCACCCAGACGACGGTTATACCGATAAGGTCTTGCATATATCATATTAAAGACTTCAAGAGGATTATGAAGACGATCCATAAGTGCTTCAAAGAGTGAACTACAAATGGTGCATGCGTTTTCTCGAAAGACCCACTCAAATTCTTTTTCAGTAAATAATTTCCATTTTATTTCATTGTTTTTAAACAAATCATCCAGAAATGCCCGTCTGTAAGCTTTTGGGATCATTAAAATGGGATGATCGTGACTGGGACATGAAATTTCAATGGTTCCATCCCGATGTTCAATGTCAGAATCATCATCCTCAATATCTTTACAAAAATCAGGGTCATCCTGGGATAATAACGTCATCAATTTTTTAACCATGGGGTTCGGCCCACGTTCTCTTCGTCCGCCTAATAGAGATTGATCAATACGCCATACCGTTTCATATCGCATGCCATTCTCAGTTGATGTGTATTCCTCGAATCTCATTAACAAATTATTTAAAAATGTGCTCTTTCCACTTCCAGGCGGGCCTTCAAAAACATAAATTTTATTTTGTTGAGCACTTCGTTTGAAAGATTCAGATAAAGCAATCAAACGATTGGCAAACAAGCGGTCAGCAAAAAAAGGATGATCCGATCCTTCAACAAATAATTTATTACAATCATATGAAACGTAACCAATAGATTCTGGATCATCAGGATATTCATTGGTTCCTTCGCCAACATAATGTTTGACCATATCATGAAAAACCTGAAAAACATTTCGAAGTACCTGGGTTGGGTTATTGAGTATCAGACTGAGTATTTGTTCAAATGATATCAGAGTCGATTTTTCTTTGTCGATTACATTTTTATTAAGGTTTTCAATGGCTTGCTTTATTTCTTTCATCTAAATCATCCTTATTTATTAAAAAGGTATCTGACATATTAAATTATAGGTGCCTGCACATGCGATGGGAACTGAAAGATCATCAGTAGTATTGTAAATTTTATCAAAGAATTTTTTTCGTCAATTTTCGATTAAACATAGTATATACAACACGTTGCCACTGAACATCCGGTTTTTCCGGCTCATCAACCTGTGAACCAAAAAAATATTGAAACGATTGTGGGGTTTTGGTTTTGGGTTTAATGATTGCCTCGCTTGTTTCAAGTTGAACAGGACCGCCCCATAAATATTCAATGCCCATCATCGTATTGGAAATAAATTCCTTTACCAGAGGTTTTTCTTCAAATTTATGAACCAGATAAAGAGTATTTCCCTTATTTTTATCAGGATCAACTTCAATAGAAGGTGGATGATACAAAGAATTTAAAATCATATTTCGGTAAGCACCGGCATCTTTGCTTTTAACAAAATATTCCCAGACCATTTTTTGTCGGTTCATTCGTTTTCCGGCAACAAAAAGTTTGTGCTTACTCATAAAATCCTGATCAATAAATAAATTGATAAACATAAAATCGCATAAATTTTTTCGTACCTCAAAAATTTTCTGTTTACCTTTGTTGGTTTTTTGATCATATTTTTTGCGTTGATCAATGTCGTGGATACGTTCAAAATCGTACAGATCTTTTCCTTTGTTTGAATTTTCTTCAATATCGTAAAACATTCGCATACCCAACGCATATGGATTTAGTCCTACTCGTGGCAATGAGGTAACACCAGCATTTACCCTGGCGAAATCGACCTCATGTCCTTTAATGCGATCATCTTTTAGAAAAAGCGTTTCATGCCAGTAACTTGCCCAGCCTTCATTCATGATTTTGGTTCGGATTTGAGGTTGAAAAAATAATGATGTCTTCCGAACAACTTCAATAACAGAATTCATCCATTTATTGGTTTCCTTATTTAAAAAATCCGAATGTTCCATGATATAGCTCATCACATCAGTGATATGACGATCTTTTTTTTCTAATGTTTTTTTATATAAAGCGTCAAATTCAGGATATTTGGTTTCAATTTCCGCAAAAAAGAGATGCTCTGCATGATCCTTATTTTCTTGTAAACATTTATTATAACGTTCTATTTCTTTAACATATTCATTGACTTTAATGGATTTTACCTGTTGTAGAAAAACGTCAAAATAATAGTTCAAGCGTTTCGATAAGTCTTTGCAGTCAACACGATCTAAATCTGATAATTCCTGATGATAGCCCACCAGATTATCCATACTTCGTGAAAATTCAATAACATAATCCACAAATCGTCCATGTTCAGATCGAAGTCTTGAAATCAGGCGTTTATCTGAAAGAGCTTCTCCATTAAAATCATAATTCCAGGTATGCTTGAAAAAAATATTGTTTTGAAAAAAATCAATATGACCGATGACATGATAAAAAATCATTACATTAAGCCAGTCAGGGTTATTGTCATTATAAAATGATATGGCTGGACGTGTGTTGATTACAGTTTCATAAGGATTTCCAGGATATAATTCATATTTTCCCTTTTCTTTGAGCACTTCAACATCATGAACCCAATAATCGTAGAGTGTGGGAATCATATTTTTAGGGCTTAACTCAATCAGATCGCGGTTAGAGACGATATATTCAAGAGTTTCATCCAGGAAACTTAAACCAGCATCTCTTGCTCTCTCCTTACAGCCTTCCATGATTCTTTTGGTTTTTTGATCAATTAATTCCATAAATAATCTTTCTTCATGAAATAAGGTTTCGGATACTTTCAATGAGCTGTGTTTCATTGGCATCTTCAGGAATAATATCCATTCGAATCAACTCGGGATAATCCATTAACAAGCCTGATTTTCCAAGGTATTCCTGAACTTCACTGGTGCCACTGCTATTTCCTAATGTTCTTGACGCTATGGTTATCCCCACCCGACTGGCATAAGAAATCATTTTTTTTAGTTCTGGAATAGCTTCTTTGCCTTCCGTGTCCCAATCGTCGCCGTCAGTACCATGAAAAACATAGATATTATAATCAGACACCAAATTTTCTTTTTCTACAATTTCATTGACCAATCGATAGGCTGATGCCACACGAGTTCCGCCGGCAACTTTTGAATTGTAATAAGTATAAAAATCATCAACTTCTGAAGCGTCGGTGTCATGAAGAATGAAGCGTGTTTCTACCTGACGCGCATATTGAAAAAGAATCCAACTATAAATAAGAACATGTTGAGAAACAACCACTTCAGTCGGTTTACCTGTCATGGAACCTGAGTAATCTCTTAGAAAAAATACCATGGCTTGAGATTCAAAGTCTTTTTCTCGAGACAAAATACGATATATTCTGTCTGAAGGGGATATTAAAAAACGCGTTGGATCTATATTGCCAGGGTCGGGCAAATTACCTAAATGAATATTGGTTTCAACTATTTTTTTAAGGGTGGCTTTTTTATCTAAAATTTGGCCATATCCTTTATTTCGGTCAGTCATATCGTAGGTGTATCGTGTCAGCGACCTTTTTTTCCCTTTATCTTTAAGATTGGGCAATTCAAATTGTTCAGTAAGAATTCTTCCAAGATCATAAGCACTGGATTCTACCTCATGTGGCCCTCCTTCTCCCTCACCAGGCCCAGCACCAGATCCATCAGGGCTATGAATGGGTTGTTCTCCAATAACATCTCCTTCTTCGCCTTCACCAGCACCACCTGATGCATCTTCTTCTTTTGATTGAATCGAACGATCATGAATGAATTTTTCTTCAACTGTTGTTGGAACAACCACAATTTTATCTTTTCCACCTTTTCCAGGTTTGACCAAACGGCCAACCCGAATTTTTCTGGGAAAACCATCTTCTTCGCGTTTTTTATCCTGATCGAGTAATTCATCCAATGACTTCATCAAATTTTGATAAGCAACATAAGGACGTGTCTGTTGTTGAAACACTAACAAATCTGAGTAAGAATACAGATGGTCAGGAAAAATCGGATGATTGATTTCGTGTAATTCTGGAACGTCATGTGATTGATCCCCATTCAATTCCAAAAGGATTTTATCCTCTTGCGCCTTTGTAAGGCCATTTTTTTTCAGGCTTTTGTAAAACTCAATGGCTTTTGGTTGGTTTGTGTTTATTGCATTATCCATGTGTTGTCCTTTTGGATATTGTTTAAATCATCAATTGTTTTTATTCATCTTTTTTAATCGTTCCAATTCTTTTTCAGCTTTTAATCTTGCTTTTCTTTCAGATAAAGCGCTTTGTTCAGCGGATTCGGCTCTTTGTTCAGCGGATTCAGCTCTTTGTTCAGCCGATTCAGCTCTTTGTTCAGCCGATTTGGCTCTTTGACACTGCAATTGATAATCAAGTAATAGATATGACTGATACACATCATCTTCAATTAAAGTTTTTAAATTCGGCTGTAAATATAAATCAGCAATTCTAAACTGGAATCCAGGTAAAATTTTTGAATGAATAACACCTTTTACAGGTTTAATTTTTTTAAACGTATTTTTCCTGGCATCGGATAATGTATAAAAGGCAGTGTGTTTTTGCTTATTATCAATAATATAATATTCTTTGACCCCCACTTTAGCATATTCATCTTTTTTGATAATCGTGTCTTTTTCAACATATTTTTTCTGAGAATCTGATAGAATTTCAACACATAAATCATAGGTACCTGTATAGCTGTGATCAGTGCTTTCAGGATGGTTTGTATTACTGGTTAAAATGAGAGCAAAATCAGGCCTTCTAATGGACAGATCGTTGCCAAGTTTCAGTTTAAAGGCGATATCTTCGATACAAAACAATCCAATGGGGTTTGATTTCAAGTATTCATCAATCAGTGACTCAAAAAAGAATTTGAGCATAAAATCTCCAACTACAGGCATTTCTTTCTCCTCAAGAATTCCATTTTTCCATTCATATTTAAATTCTGGATCTTCATAGTAAATATCCCAATATTCTTGTTCTGTAACATGTTTTCCATCGTGTGACGGGTCAACATGAAAATCCTGAGAATGATTAGAAGGATATTTAACTGTAAATTCATGCAGTTGATCATTATTATTTTTACATTGAGAATTATAGTGGACGTCATTATCTGTACTGCGATTTGAGTCAAGTGTAAGCGTTTCCATATATCCTCCAGAAATTAAGGATTAAGAAAAAGATTATTTTAAAAACATGCAATCTGAGATGATTCATTTACATTTATTCATTTACATTTCATCTTCCTGAGTACAGAAGTATTCAATTGTTTTTTGTGCACATGTTTTACAATAATTCAGTTTTGTCAACATTGTATCTATCATACGATCATAGAGTTTTTGATTTTCTTCATTGGTACGATTTGCCAGGGCACCTATTAAACTGCCAGCTCCGGCAATATCTGATTTTAAGCGAACATCTGTTACAGCTTTAACCAATTCCAGATTGTCCATAAAATCATATTCTGGCTCTACAGACATCTTTTGCCCATAAATTTTCCGAATGGTTGTTCGAAAAGATTCGCGTTGTTCCTGAGTCTTTAATCCCAATCGCTCTTCAACGCTTTTAATATAACGTTCATCAATTTTTAATGCTTTAAGTTCTCCAGATTGAGGATCTTTATATTTCCACATTTTATCCGGGCCTAAATTTTCAGCATCGATTCCAATGATCATGTTGACATAACTCATAACATCTTTTCGAATGGCGAGGGGTTCATCCATATAAGCATTGAACATTTCTGTCATGATACGCTCGCGATAGAGGCCTTTTGCTGTTTTTAAATCATCAAGATACTTTATTCGATCATTTGCATCAGATACATAATCAAGAACAATCCGTTCTATAGACCGAAAAACATCATTGGCAAACATACACTGGCCTTCATTTGTTTCAGAGCTTTCTACCAGAAGTTGAATGGCGCGACCCAGGTTTCGTTGTCCCAGACCTTTTTGACCAAATCGTTTGGTAATGTCAGGTTCCTGATTAAGGGTGTCAATAACTTCAGCAAGGGTTTTAATACTTTTTTCTCCGGCAACTTCACCAGCAGCCAGTTTCATGGTTTCAATCGAAGTTAATTTTTCAGAACGTGGGAGTCGAGTTAAAACAACTGCAACAGATGCAGCATAATTTAAATTTGGATCCTGATGCAGGAATTCATTATTAAATGTGGTTTTGGTTTCTGATCCAATGGCATAGTTGGTTAGTTTTTCCTGGAGTTTATAGTTGGTATTATGTGAAATGTAACTGATACGACATCGGTCAACAATAGGTGCTTCTTCTTTTTCTGACAGAAATCGATTGAATTCCGAATTATTGCTGGTCGCTATAATTAATGTATCAATTGGCCATTTATACCCATCAATTTCAATGGTACGATTTTGAATAACACCAAGATACACCTGAACAAGGTCTTTTTTATTTTTATATATTTCATCACTAAAATGAATGCCACCGCCAGCCACACGTGCTAATGCACCTCGTCTGAGATCAAATCGATATGGATTGTTGGTATCTGTAATATGAAGTAATCGTTGAATGGACTCTTCACCTAAAAGATCAACAGCCGAGGACGTTATTTTATCTTTGGCTGGATATTTTCCAGTGACAGTCCCTAAACTTTCTGAAAGCGGTACTGGAAATATTTGAATAAAATTAAACATCTTATCAAGATCATTTCCGGTATGCTGTCTGATATTTTCCCATATAAAACTCGAACAAGCCCCCAGGGGACGATAATTATCATATATTTTATTTAATTTTTCAGTTGTAAAACCATCCACTTTAGAAAGGTAATCGCGAGATTGATCGGGATCTTCGAATAAATTCATGGCTAAAATCATGGGGTCTTCATAGGTTTGAGATTCTATGGTTTTAATTCGACCATATTCTCCCAGCTTATCAATATTGACAAATCTGAAACTGTATCGTCTGTTTTTATCAATAATCAAAAATTTTCGATACTGAGTACATAAAAATTCAACAAAAAATGTCTTGCCATTTCCAGGTTCTCCGACCAACACATAAGCCATTTCTTTTGATGATCCGCCTTCAGCAGCATCTTTAACATAGGAAACAAAGCTGTTAATTTCTTCATATAACCCGACAACCTGTTTTTTAGTTTTTCTAAAAATTTCAAAATCATAGGTTGTTTTGCCATTGACAGTAATTTTTTGGATATTGGATTCTAAAATCATGCGTGCCACAGACTGGAATGCGTTTTCAAAACATTTTTGTCCCTGCCCGACGGCCATGATATGGTCTAATAATGTTATGGGTTGGTTCATGTGCTTTTCCTCCATGTTTATGATGCTTATATGATTATTTAAGTGTATATATATTTTATCGACATGTAAATTGATATCTTCAAGATATGTTATTTTAAAGAAAAAAAATTATGATTCAATAGAAAACTGAATTAAAGAAGTTTTTTTGTGCTTAATTCTACCGGTAGTTGAATTACAAAAGTCGTTCCTTTGTCAATCTCACTTTCAAATGAAATGGTCCCATCAGACTGGCGTACGTAAAAATCGGCTATAGCCAGCCCCATACCCGTACCTTCATATTGACGCCTGATAGAACCATTGACCTGGTAAAAAGCATCAAAAATATATTCATTTTGATTTTCAGGAATACCAATTCCTGTATCAGATACGCGAAGATTTATTTGTGGTGAATCTGAAATGCTCAATTGGCATTCAAGTGTTATGCTTCCAGTTTCAGTAAATTTAACAGCATTTTCCAACACGTTGTTAATAATTTTATTAAAAGCATATTTGTCAGCAATCACAGAAATATACTGACAGTCATCAAGCTGAACCACGAAAGATAATCCCTTTTCTTCAGCACTTTCTTTATACATTGAAGCCATCTGTATTAATAATTCATATAAATTGAACATTGATTCATTTTTGGTATAATTTCCAGTTTTTAAAATAGAATAGTCAATAATGTTTTCTAATGTTTTGAGTAATGAAAATCCTGAATTTTTAATTAATTCAATATCTTCTTTTAATTCAACTGAAATTTCAGAATCTATGAGAAGATCAGATATTCCAATTATTGCATTTAATGGTGTTCGAATTTCATGACCAATATTCATCATAAATTCAGTTTTTAGACGATCTGCTTTTTGAACACGTTCATTAGCTTTCTGAACCAATTGTTGGGATTTAACAATCTCGGAAATATCCATAAAGCTTATAATGATAAATGGGTTATCATCTATTTCAATCAGTTTCCCTTTTCGCATGATGTAGCAATCTGTATTCAAAAAGTGTATTCTGGATTTTTCTTGCTTCAGGTTATCATGTTTAAATTTTTTGATTTGGCAGTCGTTTAATATATAATCACAAGAAATAAGATCGTAACATTTTTTCCCAATAATATCAGTTGCTTTACAATTTAATAGAGTGGTTACTGATGGATTTGCGGATGTAATGTTCATTGTATTGGCATCAATGATCATTAAACCACATTGAGACGTTTCATAGATGGTGTTTAATCGAATATTTTTTTTTTCAATTGTTTTCAGATACTCTTTTTCCCGAACTCTTAGAAGCGCAAATAATAATCCGGCTAAAGAGCCTGCAAGAATTGGAAGTATATATCCGGACATTTTCAATGGATACTGTGATGCTATTTTTTGAAAGGTTGATAATACAGCTAAAGAACAAGCGCCAATAATGATTGGAAAAATATAATATTTTATTTTTTCTAATAGTTTCATATTTATTCTTTCAAATGATTGATTTCAATCACATGGGTTTGACCACTTTGATATTCTGTTGATTGTTTTTGATCTATTTCTTGTATACGAATTTTTTCCAGATTTTCATGCAAACGTTTTTGGCAATGAAGACCAATAATATAAGTGTTTTTGCTGATAACACCTCTGACAAGAATAAATGGTTTAACATGCGATTGATTCTGAATGGACTGTAAAACGCGATCTTTTTTTCTATGTAAATATTCTTTTTTAGCTTCATCCAATAGTTCTTGATCAAAGGATTCAATGTCTTTGAGAATACGTTCTTTTTCAGAAAAAGCCTTTTTCAAATTATCGAAAGCTGCTTCCATACGTTGATTGAGTTGTTGAAAAAAAGGGTTTAGATCATTAAGCGATTCTCGTTGATTGGTTTCTTTGAGGTGAAGAATTTTTTGCTTTAATGTGGGTTTAATAGAATGAATTTTTTCTTTTAGCTTCAGAACATTGTCAATGGTTTGATTGGCAAGTTGAAGATCATTGTATAGCTGTTTTTTATTATTTTCAAGTTGAAGGTATTTATCTTTTAATGCAGTGTCCTGATCATCAGGACATAACAAACCAATCGTAAGGGTTGTTGCAGATTCTGATTCGCCTGTTATGGTATATGCATCAATGGATTGAAAAGCCAATATATCTGAAGATTCAATATGGCCGTCGCCAATTAAGCATGCGCCATTCGTTTGAATGGTTGACTGGTCAATTTTTTGGTGAACAATGATATCATTTTCTGCTCTGACTGTGGAATGATCAATAATTTTAGAATGAACTTTCCCTAAAGTTACAATGGAAGATTGGGTTATTTGTTCATGAACAATGATATCAGAACGTGTTCTGACATTTGCCTGAACGATATTGTTAACTTCAATCGTTTCTGCACTTACCTGGCAGCCTGCTTCGATATCTCCATCGATTTTTAACTGTCCGGGATAGTTGTATTGTTTTTTGCGAGAAGAAAGATTTCCTTCAATGTGATGAATTTGACTTCTGTTCATCCAAATAACCTGATTTTTTATAAATGGGATATGCAAAAAAAAAATGTAACAACGAATTAAATTATCTATATCAGATTTTTCAGACAAAAAAAAGGGGGCAAACGCCCCCTTTTTAAATTATATTATAGAAAAGCTATTATCAACCGGTTGCTGCTTTATGTGTTTTAATTTGTACTTTTTCTGTAAGCCCTTCATAATATTCACGTAAAATAGCGACAACTTCATCACGACCAAAGTGATCTGGAAGATCTCCGCCTTCAGACAACATTTTTCGAAGCATTGTTCCACTCAAAAGAACACGATCTTGTTTGTCATGAGGACAGGTTCTCAGAGATGCCATTCCATCACATTTGTAGCAATAGAATGTCCAGTCGATCTTGAGAGGTGTACACAGTAATGCTTTACCTTCTTCAGATGGAGAAGGAATTTTATTAAAAATGGTTTGTGCTTCGAACATACCATAAAAATCGCCAACGCCAGCATGGTCACGACCGATAATCATTCGTGAACATCCATAGTTTTGACGGAATGTTGCATGCAACAAGCCTTCACGAGGTCCTGCATATCTCATATCTAATGGATATCCACCTTGTACGACTTTGTCTTCAACAAAATAATTCTTTACCAAAGCATCAATGCATCGTACACGGACTTCAGCAGGAATATCACCAGGTTTTAGATTTCCAACCAAAGAATGAATAAATACACCATCGCAAACTTCAACAGCGATTTTGGCCAGATATTCATGAGATCTGTGCATTGGGTTACGCAACTGAAGTGCAGCAACTTCATTCCAGCCTCTTTCATCAAAGATTCTTCTGGATTCTTCTGGTCGTTGATAAATTCCTTTGTATTTTACAGGATATTCACCTTCTGAAAGAACTTTAACAGGTCCGGCCAGGTTGAAATCTTTTTGACCCATAACCATCTGTACGCCAGGATGATCATCACGAGCAATATCCCAGAAATCTTTGGCTGTTTTGGTGCCTTCACCCATGAATACTTTTTCGCATTCATATTCTTTATCAGCCTGGGTCATTTCATATTTTTCAGTCACTTTCATGGTTGCCATGATTTCATCGCCATCAGCATCATACAAGGCAATTTCATCACCAACAGAAATAGCATCAGCATCAGCTTTGTCTGCTGATAAGGTTACTGGAATTGGCCAGAATGTACCATCTGCCATCAGAAAGTCATCGCAAACACCTTTCCAGTCTGCTTTGGTCATAAAACCGGTCAGAGGACTGAAACCCCCAATACCCATCATAATAAGGTCACCCTTTTCACGAGGGCTAATTTCAATTTTTTTCAGACCTTCTGCTTTTTTCTTTTCTGCTTCGAGCTCTGCGCCTTCAAGCAGGCAGCAGGTCAGTCCTTTTCCACCATGTGGAGGGATCAAATTTGACATGTAACCTATTCTCCTTTTTTCAAATTATATGTTTGTTCATTCATATACAAACACATTATTATTTGCCAAAAAACCTTGGCAGTTCATATACATTCTAAGAAAAAGATATTGACTTCGTTATCAGTCGTCGATGGATTATGAATCCAATCTCGTCCTTCTATCCTTGCCAAAATCATTTTCTTAAAATCTATATCTAACAAAATAAAAGTCACTTAATCTATTTGACCTGACTATTTTTGTCAAGTTTTTATAAAGCCTTTCTTGCAATAAGTCTCAACCCTTCCAAGGTTAAATCTGTTTCAACAGTTTCGATATATTCTGAAACATCTGCCATTAATCTTGCCAGACCGCCTGTTGCAATGACTGTTGGTTTACTTTTCATTTCCGATGAGATTCGTTTGACAATACCATCCACAAGCCCTGCATACCCAAAAATAATACCCGATTGAATACTTTCGTGCGTATCTTTTCCAATGACACATTGAGGCGCCTGATAAATATCAACACGTGGCAATTTTGATGCATTTATAAATAATGCTTCAGCAGCAATCATTATTCCTGGACTAATGGCCCCTCCAAGATATTCACCTTGTTGCGAAATACAATCAAAGGTGGTAGCCGTTCCAAAATCAATAACAATCAAGCTTTTTTTATATTTATGATAGGCCGCGATGGCATTCACCAGACGATCAGCACCAACTTCATCGGGATTTTTCAGACGAATTGGCATGGATACATTTTTTGCATTTACCCAAAATGGAGCATGATTTAGATATTTTTTACAAAAAGAATTCAACACTCCAACAATAGGCGGGACTACACACGAAATAATGGTTTCTGTAACATCCTCTATTGCTAATTGACCGGATAAAAACAGGTTGTTGACCAGGAGATGAAACTCATCTTCAGTGGTTTGACGTTCTGTTCTGACACGCCATGATTGTATTAACCGATCATTGCGGTAAACACCTAAAACAATATTTGTATTACCAATATCAATTACAAGTAACATTTAATTTACCGATATGATTTAAAGATAGTAACTGTAAAAACTTCCGGTCGAACATCTGTTAATGAAATATTACCAGGCACCTCAATTTTAACACGTCTGGCATATACGCCTGGTTTTAAGCCATTCAAGTCAACATAAACTTTTATTGTCTGAGGGTCTAATGTTGCAATTGTTCTCATTCGTCCTTCAAAAGTGAGATCAACGGTTGATGGACGAATCTTATACCGGTAACGTGTATTATTTCCACTGACGTTGATATTTTTAAATTCTTTACTCTGAATTTTTTCTTTTAGCGTGACATCCACTCGAACAATTCGTGCAGAAACATATGGAACAAGCGATTCATCAATTTCCAAAGGAAGTTCTTTTGAAAAAGACTCATGTGTACCTTCTAAAGACAAATTTTTCGTATATACTTCGTGAAAATCTTTAACAATGTTCTCAGGGCCATTAAAAAGTATAAGACCAGGTTTAAGATAAATTTCTGAAAGAACAGAAGTTTCTGCTGGCGACCCAGAAACTGTCAGTCGGACAGGTATTTCTCGTTCAATAATTCGTTCCATGTGGAATGTCAGAGCACTTGGGCTTATTTTTTGTATTTCAACACCTTCAGGTAATTGACATCGGTGAGGATCGATAGGAACATAAGTTGTTCCGGTCTGGAGGTTTGAAAAATCAATAGAATATGTCCTGTCCTGGTTGAGAAGCGGTTCAATAATATATTTATGGCCCTGGATTTGAATCGTAAAGTCGTTAATAACCTCACTCATCAATGTCAGATCTTTGGGTTTCTGGCTCCAATCGACTTTAATGGTTAAATCTGTTGTAATGATTTCATATCGCTGTTTGTAATAATAAACAACAATCATCATTACAATACATGCAAGTATAATCATCCATTTACCATATGAATATCGTTGTTTTATCATGGTTGAATCGCTTTTAATAAAGTTAACGTAATTTGGGTTTGAAATACATTATGGACTCTTACAATGTGAGCGCCATTTAATGCTGATACTAAAACAGTTGCTTGAGTACCACAGTCTATAGCATTGGCATCAGATAGAAAATCGGGATGATTCTTTTCCAGGGTTTTCCGAATAAAAGATTTTCTTGATGTACCCATTAAAATCGGAACATCCAGAGCCTCAAATCGTTTTAAGTGTCGAATGATTGTGAAATTATTATCAACTGTTTTTCCAAAACCAATTCCCGGATCAATAATAATCATATCTTTTTTTATACCAGTATGAACCGCTTTTTCAATGCTATAATTCAATTCATGAAAAATTTCTTCGATAATATTATCATATTCAGGTGCAAGTTGCATGGTCTGAGGGGTCCCCTGCATATGCATCAAAATAAGCGGAACATCAGCTTTTTTAGCAACAGTTGCCATTTCGGGATCGCGAAGTGAACTAATATCATTAATAATAGATGCTCCGGCTTCAATAGCTGCATTGGCGACAACAGCTTTGGAAGTGTCAATAGAAATTGGTATATTAAGTTCTTTGGAAAGTTCAGAAATAACAGGTACAACGCGTTTTATTTCCTGGTCAGGAGACACAGGCTCTGCAAATGGACGTGTTGATTCCCCACCAATATCGATAATATCAGCACCATTTGCCACCATTTGTCTGGCATGATCAATGGCTGTTTCTGGATTAAAAAACTTTCCGCCATCAGAAAATGAATCAGGAGTAACATTAAGAACGCCCATAATAAGAGGAGGAAAGCCTAATTTCAAATGATAGTTTTGCCATTTGAGTTCATATGATTTCATGATCAAACCTTTGTATCAATTCCTTTCGATTGAGTATCATTAGGTTTTGATGGACTTTTCTGATTATGGGTATTCTCTTGATTGTCTTTTTCGTCAGATTTTGTCTTGCCGCTGGTAGAATCTTTTTCATCATCTTCTTTATTAAATCTTTCAGGACTCTTTGGTGATGGCAGTTTGATACCTGGTCGAAGTTCATAGATCAGATGGTCTAACTCTTCACCCAAGACGGTTTCTTTTTCGATGAGCAGATCTTTTAGTTTATGAAGAATATCGATATTATCCTGAAGTATGACTTTGGCTTTGGCATAGCTTTTTTGAGTAATATCTTTAATTTCAGAATCAATTTCACGAGCTGTTTCTTCTGAATATTCGCGTGCTTGAGCAAAATCTCGTCCCATATAATATCCATCATCCTGGGTATTATAAGACAGTGGTCCCAATTTATCGCTCATTCCCCAAATGCGCACCATTTTATTGGCCAGCTCTGTTGCTTGTTTAATATCATTAGAAGCTCCTGTGCTGATACGTTTCAGAACGAGCTCTTCAGCAATTCTCCCTCCAAAAGCAATAGAAAGCTCATTTTCTAACTGATCTTTATACTTAAAATCTCTTTCTTCAGGTAAAAACCATGTCACACCAGCGGCACGTCCGCGTGGAATAATTGTTATCTTGTTAACAACATCGGTTTCTGGCAAAAATCGAGCGACCAATGCATGGCCACCTTCATGATATGCAGTGCTGACTTTGTCTTCTTTAGAGATCACTTTTGATTTACGTTCTAAGCCCATATAAACTTTATCTTTGGCATCTTCAAAATCATCCATGTCTAATCTGTTTTTATTACGCTTGGCTGCCATAAGCGCAGCTTCGTTGACAAGATTTTCTAAATCAGCGCCTGAAAATCCCGGAGTTCCTTTTGCTAAAACAGTGGCATCAACATTTTTGGATAAAGGCGTTCGTTTCATATGAACTTTTAATATCTTTTCACGCCCACGAATATCAGGAAGGGAAACCGCTACCTGGCGATCAAATCGTCCAGGCCTGAGTAAGGCAGGGTCTAATACATCCGGTCGATTTGTGGCCGATATCAATATAACCCCTTCGTTGGACTCAAATCCATCCATTTCCACCAGTAATTGATTTAAAGTTTGTTCACGTTCATCATGACCGCCACCTAGTCCACCACCGCGATGACGTCCCACAGCATCAATTTCATCGATAAAAATGATACAAGGCGCATTTCGTTTTCCTTGTATAAACAGGTCACGAACACGAGAAGCACCTACACCTACAAACATTTCAACAAAATCTGATCCACTAATACTGAAAAAAGGGACATCTGCTTCACCAGCGATGGCTTTTGACAGAAGGGTTTTTCCTGTTCCTGGAGGACCTGTCAATAAAACACCTTTTGGAATGCGACCACCCAGCCGGGTATATTTTTTGGGATCTTTCAGAAAATCAACAATTTCTTGGAGTTCCTCTTTAGCTTCTTCAATTCCAGCAACATCGGCAAAGGTTATCTTATCTTGTTGATTGGATAGCAAACGCGCTTTACTTTTTCCAAAGGACAACGCTTTACCTCCCCCTAATTGCATTTGTCGCATAAAAAATACCCAGACGCCAATCAACACCAGCATGGGAAGCCATGAAACAAGAACTGATATATACCAGGGATTGTCGCTGGGGGGTTGAACATCAATGATCACTTTATGTTTTTTCAGAAAAGTCATCATATCTGGATCTTGAGGCATAAATAATTTAAACGTATATCCTTCAATATGAGTGACGATTAAATATTTATCCTGGATTAAAACGTGTTTAATTTGATTATCTTCAACCATCTGTAAAAATTCTGAATAGGCGATGCTATGTTGTTGGATGGGTTGTTGATGAAATAAATTATACAGCATGACCATCATTAAAGTGATCACCAGCCAAAGTGCCAGATTTTTATAAAAGGGGTTCAACTGAATACCTCCCGATTAATAAAGATTAGTGAAGTCATATATCAATTACTCATTGGTTTAACAATGTATAATTACATTCAAGTACTTTTTGTGTTTTATCAGAAATGACTGCCATATTGGCAACACGATATCCTATCACCCAAACAATCTGGTTATTACTGATTAGCACAGTTGCCTTTGATCGTTTTGAGCCAGGAATTTTATTGTTGATAAAAAATTTTTTTAATTTTTGATGCCCCTCCATTCCAGAGGGTTGAAATCGATCTCCAGGTTCAACATTTCGAACGACAATGGGAAAAGTCACAGTTTCTGCATTTAAATAAGCATGATGCGTTGATAACGATTTATCGCAATTGTTATTTTTATTTTTGGTTTGTACACAATTATGTTCTTTTAAGTCAAGTTGGAGAATAGCGTTACGTTCTGAAATATAAATTTCTCCAGTTTTTTTCATTGTGTAATGAAATGTCTGGATCATCTTTGAATGAAAAGGCTCGGATTGAAAATGAATACGAATTTTATGGTCGTAAAAATGGACACAAATGTGATCTGGCAGATTCATACGCCGAGATTTTTCAGGTTCAAATACCCAGTCTACAAGTGTTTGAATATGATTATGGGTAATACGTTTTACATTGCCCTTGAGCTTAAGAATTGCCGTTCTAAATATATTTGAAACAACGGCTTTATGATATTCTGTCATTGGCATCCGGTCTAATAAGATTTGTTGCTCATCACTCTGAATTAAAACATCTTGAAAAAATTTCCGAGAAACTGTTTCCACCCAATCCATATGAGTTCGTTGAATATCTGCCAATCGATTAAGAGATTGTTTGATATTCGGATTATATGTTTTCAATATGGGAATTAATTCATGACGAACTCTGTTTCGTAAAAAACGTTTGTCATGGTTTGACTCATCGATAACATAAGGAAGATGAATGTCTTTTAGAAAACCGATAATGTCTTTTCGGTAAACATTTATCAATGGCCGAATCAGTTGAATTTCCTTTTTAAAATGATTTTCAGTTGAACCTAATGCAAAATTTCGTTTGGGCACAATACCTGTTAAACCTTTAATACCAGTTCCTCTAAGTAAATTCATCAGCAGTTGTTCAGAAACGTCATCCGCATGATGACCCAAGGCAATACGATCATATTTATTTTGTCTGGCAATAGTTGCCAACGTTTCATAACGCAATTCTCTTGCAGCCTCCTCAAGGCATAACTTGTGTTTTTTTTGAAATGCTATAACATCTATTTGTTGTAGATGAAATGTTAAATTTGCTTTTTGAGCTATTCTTTTAACAAATTCAGCATCCTGATCAGCTTTTTTGCAGCGAAGGTTATGATGAATATGGGCAATAGCCAATTTAAAACCATATTTATTAG
>Ga0272440_1000393_pt1 | contig 37255 bp, 32 predicted proteins | sample SSMMMBAug17_FD_192440 | JGI IMG/M metagenome (GOLD analysis project Ga0272440, IMG submission 192440) | Marine sediment archaeal communities from Little Sippewissett salt marsh, Falmouth, MA, United States - SSM-MMB-Aug17 | ecosystem: Environmental > Aquatic > Marine > Wetlands > Sediment ...
TCGTTTGCGAACCTATGTCCGAGGCACAGGTTCAGACAATAAGGAATAACTTTGCTTCCCCCAACCTTTGGGGAAGCAAGTTTGTGCTTATTGTCTGAACCTGGATTACGCTGATTAAGATGATTAAGATGATTAATGATCAGCTTAATTATAATAACGAAAACAGTTTATTATGCCTCACTTTAATAATTTACCAGTTTGTCTGGGGGCATGAAGGATAAAATATTTTTTCTGATGGATCAATGATAGAACTTCTTGAAAATCGATACGTTCCAGTGGTGATAAACAATAATGATCTTCACAATTAACAGGTCCGGCTGTATTAAAAAATTTCATGATATTTTCCTTATTGGGTTTGCAGTTTAAAGGGTTTCCTTATTCGTAACATCCTGAAATGCGTATAGCGGCCTCAGGTTCAAATAATCCAACAACGCGTCCAGTTCTTTTCGGGTGGACCAGAAAATGTCATGATCACAGGCAAATTGTTTTGCTTTGGCTGTCAAACCTTTATGCGCAAATATCCATTTTTTGAGAAAAACAACGTTCATCTCCGCTTTGACATCTTCAGCCTGTTGGTTTAACTTTTTTAAGTCATTGATACCAATATTTTTACGTTCCACCCATTTACTCTGACACACCCACGCTTCCGGGCCGGCGGCACCCAATAAATCAATTTCCCTGTTTTTTCCTGAGGATAACCGCACCCGATGATTCACATATGAAAAGTCGGGTATTTTAATGTCTGATGCATAATGAAAATAATCGCCTGATAGTGTTTGTCGCTGGGCTGCGAGTAAGATCTGACTCATATGAATTTCACCCAGATATCCCTTGTACTCATTCAGACTACGTTTGCTGAAATGGTAATATTTATTGCGCAATTCATTTTGTACTTTTGCAATTTTTAAATGTTTCATTTCCATCTGACCCCATACCCTTAAGAAATCATTTAATATAGGGTCTTTAATGCGCGTGAATGTTCCCATATAATCTTCCAGTAAATCACCGCGCGCTAGTTTTACCAGTATATCCTGAATTTGCTTGATATCAATATCGACCCCCTCATATTGTTTGAGGGCCTGCTGTATTTTATGAACATCAATGACATCTCTTTTGGGATCATTGTTTTCATCCAGGGCAGAGAGATAAAGGATCCATTTTGTTATATTAAAATTATTGAGCCGGTTGATCCAGCGATTGACCTGATCGTGTAACTCTCCCCAGATAAATCCAGATGAAATATCAACAGCCAGAATTTCATTGAGTGTTTCTTCATCATATATGGGCTTTGATAATAAATTCGCCTGTCGAATGACTGCGGTAATATAAAAAGGGTTTCCGCCGCAGCGATCAGAGATAATGCCTGCCATTTCCCTGGAAATATCTGCCTGATAATGTATTGCTGCTTTTAACGCAAGGGTTGCACCATAATAAGATGTCAGAGGTTCTATTTTATTGTAAAAGAATCGTCCAAACAAGGCCCCAGTACCAACCAGCTCCCTGGCTAAAATGGTCATGGCCGAGCCTGTGATAAAATGCGGGCAGGTGGGGGATTCGCAGGCTTCCTGATAAAAGCCGGTCACGCTGAAATCATATTGCGGCATGCGTGAATTTTGGAATTCATCTATAAACATGATGATGGTGCTGTCATCCAGATCTGATACTGTTCGGGGCAAATGAAGGGCTTCCCTTGCAGGATTGACAACACCTTTTTTGATAATACCAGTCAATAAATCAATGGCAACAAAAAATCCTCTGCTAATTGTGATGTGCTTATTTGTCAATTCAAGTAATTCATCAATTTGCTTGGGGTTAGATAAAATTTCAATATTTCGCAGTTTAAATGCAACATACCAGCGAATAAAATTTGCAACATATTCTAATGCAAAATCATCACGTGTAATGGCTTCATCAGGAAACTGATAGAAAACAGGAATCGCAGCATTGGGGTCCTGATGATCCTGTTCAAAAAATAATCGGTTGACCACACGTTTAAAAATTTCTGTTTTTCCCATGCGCCGCATGCCCAGTAACAGCGTGGACATGGTGCGTCGTGTTTTGGCACGAATTGAGGCATCAAAATAATAATTCAGAAATTCTTCTCGGTCTGTATAGACTTCCTGGGGAACGATGGGCTTGATTGCATATTTTTGAGTTGATTTCATTATTTTTTATTCCTTTGTTCAGGTGAGAGCAATTGGGGTCGCATCTTAATTATTAATTATTAACTATTAACTATTTTATTATGATGCGACCCCTTATCGATCCAAATCCTTTACATCCCCCACACCATTATGGTTTTGCCATCATGTGCAAGTTCTTTATGAAATATTTTTTCTTCCCATGACACTTTTTTTCGTCGATCAAAAATCACCAGATGGCCTTCTGTGGCACCACATTTATCCATGTATTCAGCGGTTTGTGTCAGTCCTTCTTGAATGACTTTATCTGTATTCTGGTACCTGATTTTTAATTCAATCACAATTTCCTGTTTGCTGTCCTGATAATACCAAGTCACCAGCAGATCAGTGCGTTTTCTGCCCAGTCCATATTCACGAAAAATATAACCACCGCTGTTCACAATTCTTTGTAAAAAGGCCTGAAGTAACAATTGAACGCTTGCTTCTCGATATTGAAAATCTGCGCTCCATTCATCATAATGTTTTCGGAAAAAATCCTGAAACGCCTGCATGAGTTTATTCATATCTATAGCGCCATCTGCATTGACATACCATGATGAATCATGGGTAATGGTGACTTGCGTTGAAAATGTCAATGCGCGGGGAATCACTTCTTTGTATAACTGGTTGGCAATGCGAATGGATTTATCAATTTTAATCAGTCCCAGATCCTTGAGATACAAGATGTCATCTTCAGTAACGTCTTTTGGATCATCTTCATTGATCATAATCGGTTCAATGACTTTTCTGACACGTTCTTCCTTTAATTTATCGAGCAATTGGTCAATATGGGTGTCTCGCCGCAGAATGAGATTTTCTACAGCCTGCTGCATATGATTTTGGCTTATTGATAAACTTCGATCTCGTTTTTCTTTCATTTTAAAACATGATTCATAGCCCAAAGCGTTAACAATCCAGGGTTGGCCCTCAGAATACGTCCATGCGACTTCCAATGCGAGATCAGTAAATGTCTGGCCTGTTTCAACAGTATGACAGTAATATAATTGCGCCATTTCTTCTCTGGTAAAGGAACCTAATTTTAATGATTCAGCTTTGATATTAAAGGCACTCCCACCGGTAATAATCGTTTTTTCACTTGATGAATGGATACGATAATCACGAACATCGCGAATACCGCATAAAATAATACTTTGGGGAAAACTGGCAGGTCTTCGGTTATAGCCCGCTCGAAGTTGTCTGAGTACAGAAATCAATGTATCACCCACAAGGGAATCAATTTCATCGATAAATAGTACAGTTGGACGTTCGCTGGTTTCTGTCCATTGGGTTAAGATCTCACTTAATGCGTTATTGCCAGCTTCTTTTAAAATGCTTTCCTTTATCTCTTTCATTTTGATATTTTTTAGATAAAAACGTGCGCATGTCGCAAACTCACTGAGAATAACCCGCATTGCGCTGCTGATATTTTCCCGCTCAGCCTGGGCGGCCTCAATGTTAATGTATAAGGCATCATACTTACCTTCTTGATTTAAGTGGTTCATTAATTCGAGCAGACAAGATGTTTTACCAGTTTGTCTGGGGGCATGAAGGATAAAATATTTTTTCTGATGGATCAATGATAGAACTTCTTGAAAATCGATACGTTCCAGTGGTGATAAACAATAATGATCTTCACAATTAACAGGTCCGGCTGTATTAAAAAATTTCATGATATTTTCCTTATTGGGTTTGCAGTTTAAAGGGTTTCCTTATTCGTAACATCCTGAAATGCGTATAGCGGCCTCAGGTTCAAATAATCCAACAACGCGTCCAGTTCTTTTCGGGTGGACCAGAAAATGTCATGATCACAGGCAAATTGTTTTGCTTTGGCTGTCAAACCTTTATGCGCAAATATCCATTTTTTGAGAAAAACAACGTTCATCTCCGCTTTGACATCTTCAGCCTGTTGGTTTAACTTTTTTAAGTCATTGATACCAATATTTTTACGTTCCACCCATTTACTCTGACACACCCACGCTTCCGGGCCGGCGGCACCCAATAAATCAATTTCCCTGTTTTTTCCTGAGGATAACCGCACCCGATGATTCACATATGAAAAGTCGGGTATTTTAATGTCTGATGCATAATGAAAATAATCGCCTGATAGTGTTTGTCGCTGGGCTGCGAGTAAGATCTGACTCATATGAATTTCACCCAGATATCCCTTGTACTCATTCAGACTACGTTTGCTGAAATGGTAATATTTATTGCGCAATTCATTTTGTACTTTTGCAATTTTTAAATGTTTCATTTCCATCTGACCCCATACCCTTAAGAAATCATTTAATATAGGGTCTTTAATGCGCGTGAATGTTCCCATATAATCTTCCAGTAAATCACCGCGCGCTAGTTTTACCAGTATATCCTGAATTTGCTTGATATCAATATCGACCCCCTCATATTGTTTGAGGGCCTGCTGTATTTTATGAACATCAATGACATCTCTTTTGGGATCATTGTTTTCATCCAGGGCAGAGAGATAAAGGATCCATTTTGTTATATTAAAATTATTGAGCCGGTTGATCCAGCGATTGACCTGATCGTGTAACTCTCCCCAGATAAATCCAGATGAAATATCAACAGCCAGAATTTCATTGAGTGTTTCTTCATCATATATGGGCTTTGATAATAAATTCGCCTGTCGAATGACTGCGGTAATATAAAAAGGGTTTCCGCCGCAGCGATCAGAGATAATGCCTGCCATTTCCCTGGAAATATCTGCCTGATAATGTATTGCTGCTTTTAACGCAAGGGTTGCACCATAATAAGATGTCAGAGGTTCTATTTTATTGTAAAAGAATCGTCCAAACAAGGCCCCAGTACCAACCAGCTCCCTGGCTAAAATGGTCATGGCCGAGCCTGTGATAAAATGCGGGCAGGTGGGGGATTCGCAGGCTTCCTGATAAAAGCCGGTCACGCTGAAATCATATTGCGGCATGCGTGAATTTTGGAATTCATCTATAAACATGATGATGGTGCTGTCATCCAGATCTGATACTGTTCGGGGCAAATGAAGGGCTTCCCTTGCAGGATTGACAACACCTTTTTTGATAATACCAGTCAATAAATCAATGGCAACAAAAAATCCTCTGCTAATTGTGATGTGCTTATTTGTCAATTCAAGTAATTCATCAATTTGCTTGGGGTTAGATAAAATTTCAATATTTCGCAGTTTAAATGCAACATACCAGCGAATAAAATTTGCAACATATTCTAATGCAAAATCATCACGTGTAATGGCTTCATCAGGAAACTGATAGAAAACAGGAATCGCAGCATTGGGGTCCTGATGATCCTGTTCAAAAAATAATCGGTTGACCACACGTTTAAAAATTTCTGTTTTTCCCATGCGCCGCATGCCCAGTAACAGCGTGGACATGGTGCGTCGTGTTTTGGCACGAATTGAGGCATCAAAATAATAATTCAGAAATTCTTCTCGGTCTGTATAGACTTCCCGGGGAACGATGGTCTTGATTGCATATTTTTGAGATGATTTCATTGTTTTTTGATTCCTTTGTTCAGATGAATTAAGATGCGACCCCTTCTCGACCCAAATCGTTTACATCCCCCACACCTAAAATCCGCTTTCTAATAACAAACGATTTAATGTACCTTGCTTATCAGTTTGCAAATATACATGAGACATAAATTTCTGAAAATGAACATCAGATTCCATTAAATCAGGATGTTTCCAGGCTTGAATTTTATCGCTTTCTTTAAAATTGTAGCAAATTGCTGGTGAACTGTATACATTATGATATCGACAAATCATGGGACGATATTGATATATCAGGCATTGCCTGTTATCATTTAAAAAAGGGCAGGGGATTTTGAATCGACGAAAAACGCGTGCCTGTCTGATAATGTCATTGGGAAATCGCATTTCTATTTCCCGCTCTTTATTTCTGACCTGTATGATTTTTTTGGATAGGATCTTATATTGCTTTTTAGGCAAATTTTTTTTTGCATAATGCTGAATATATCTGGCTTCCATTGGTACGCTTGCCACTTGATAGTGACAGCAGGCATCACAATGAATATTACATTTTATTGGCTTAGGCGATTTTTTATTAAAATCATCCAGGGTTTCCTGCATTTTTTCGTAGTATTGGGGATAGAATGTGTTGAGGATTTGATGGATTGATATTTTTTCTGATAATACTTTTTGGGTCAGCCATACAGCATATTCATGGCAAGGATTATTATGTTGGGGCATGAAAGGTTTTCTCCTTGAGCTTTTTGTCTAAACTGTACATACACCGGATCTATGAAAAATAACCAAACATCTGTCCAAAATCAATATTGCAAATAGTCTTTGTGCAGTACTTATCATAAAGTGTTTTCCGCGCATCCGCAAGATGTCGCGATGTGATTCCATGCTGATACGAAAACGCAGCTTCAATATATGCAGCAAAATGATCACACGCTTCGATCAACTGAGATGCAATTGGTTTTTCATTGTTATTGCTGTCTTTGAGATGAATATAATACAGGATTTCATCCTGCCAATCAATGGGAATAAGGGGCATTATGTGTTCAGCCAGCATGGCATTTTCCATATCTGCAATAATATTCCTTAATCCTTCCACTGATGTTTTTACAGGAGAAATGATATCCCGTGTTAAAACTTCAGGCAGGTCATGAAAAAAACCGCCATAGTATATATCTTTTTTTAGGCAGTCGTCTGCATCAATGTGTAACGCACACAAATAGGCCAGCATGGAAACAATAAGCATATGGCCCAATACCGAAGTTTCTGGAAGCTGGGGGGACATGGTCCATCGTTTTTGAAAACGAAGTTCACCACAAAATCCAATCAATCGTGCTGTTTTTTTGCCCAATAAAATTTTTTGAACGCCCAATAAGTCCATATGATCTTCTATTTGATCTTCAATCTCTTCTCGTGTTTTTTCTATGGTGTATTTAAATTGATTGTAGGGATATAGCAACTTAAATTCCCATTGTGTGGCCAGGTAGTGTGATGCCTGCAAGATTTTTTTTTCATCAGGATAGGATGACGATTGGTTAAAATAGGTTTTGAAGCGCTCAAACAATTGTGTATGATTTTGGGCCATAAATGGGGCTAATTTTTCAAAAACCCATGAATTGAGCTGATCCCCCTTCTGGCGCATCATGCGATGAAAAACCTGTGGTTTGATATCAGTCAAGGTAACGCGATGCAAAAATTCGAACATAGCGCCTTCAATTAAATTGATCCACTGAATGTTTTTCTGATGTTGAGAATGCTCGAATTTAGCAAGAACATATGCAATCAAAACCTTATGGGCTTGCTTGTCTAGCTCTGTAAGTATAACCGGACAAATATGATCGTTCCACCGGCGAATAAAAGCTGCTTCAAAAAATAGCGTAATCAAACCTTCTGAAACCATGGTGAAAAGCCTCTGCTCGTTTTTCTTAAAACTTAATTGCCTTTTAGAACGTCAATCATAGTATAAATTAGATTGCGATGACCTTGACAAATTTTGTTGTGCAAGAATTTCGCAGCATCAAGAGTGCCTGAAACATATATGGATCGGCCATTCACATTGTGAGTAAATTGAAATGTCACAGTTTGGTCTGCAGAAACCAGAGAATAGGTATGCCAGGCATGGCCATTCAAATATAGCCTGGGGACTCCCAATTGTTTATGCTGAATATCTGGATTTCGTTCCATAAAAATGTCTTTTTCGTGAACATCAGCGCCAAGATCTTGAAAACAAGGAATTAAAGAACGTGCTGTTCCACTGACATCAGCCTTCCCTTTCTGATGGCTCTCTGTGATCTCCATAGAATAGCCCTCAAATAAGCCTGGAAATTCTTTGGCTGCATAAGCCAGCATGGCCTGGAATCCAACAATTTGTTTTCCCATGTTAGGTGATATTACAGCACAAATGTCAGCTTTTTGAACGGCTTGAACAATTCTAACTCGATTACCGCCTGTCGTGCCCAGTACAAAGTGAATATGGTTATCACAATACCATTGACAGTTATGATCCACAGCTGTGGGATGGGTATAATCAATTGCGATGGCGGATTCAATCCATTTTTTGTGGTCTTGTATAAAATGATTTTTCTGGTCTGGTGGGACAAGTGTAAAGGCGTTGTTCTCGATTACAACTGTTTTCTCTTCTATTTCAGGCCCGGTTAACGAGTAAGGTATTACATCAAATTGTTTATCAGTCAATGCCTTTTGTACAATTGCCCGGGCCATGTTTCCAGGCAATCCATTGACCATAATTTTTATTACATTCATTGTTTAAGTATTCCCATTGAAAAAGATAAAAATTTAGTTTAGATGATATCGTCTTTTTTGATGTCCTTTTTCCACATTTTGGATCCATTTTTTTACCTGATCTGGATTATTCAAGATATAATCTTTTGCAGCGCCATAGGGAGATTTGTTTCTCTTGATAATGGTGCGCATGATTTCTTGAAGTTCTTTGGATGAACAATAGAACTTTTTTAACAATGCGTGGGTATCTCTGTAATTTTTACTTAAATCTGTGTTGGCAATAGCAACAACCTGCTCATCATTGCTAAAAACACCTTTTTTATCTTCAAGATATTTTAAGTTCCATTGGGAGAATATAATGTGGGGTGTCCAGGCACCCAATGCAATCCACTCCAACTTGTCCACACATGCTTCAAGTTTTGTTATCAGTTCTTGCTCAGTCATTTCCACTAACTTAATGTTTTTCAAGCTATAAGCGGCAATGGTGCGTTTTGTCATTTCAATACTGCCTATATGATCTTTGATACAATAAATGATATTTTTAAAACGTGATGCCTTGCCACTGAATTGATCCAGATTGTCAATAGTAACATAAGTTGGCGTAACTACCCCCATTTTTATCCCCAATGTAACCGGTTTCAAAACTTCAACTTTGCTCTTGTATTGTTTGAAGAGTGCCCCATGTGACTGGGGAAGCCAGGCAGATACTATCGCGTCCACTTTCTTTGTTGCCACTGCCTGCCATAAAACTTGTGGGGTATAGGGGATCATTTTCACAGATTGGCCCAGCTTTTCAACCAAAACCGCTTTTACAAGGGTGGTTGTAACGATAGATGTTGAATCTTTAGTATACCCCAACCTGATTTCCTCACAGTATGCCTGTGTTTGGAATGCAATTCCCATAAGAATGCATATAATCAGTTTACAAAACTTAAAAGACATTATTTACCTCCTAATTTTATAAATATTTATTTATCTTGTTCATCAATGGGACCAGTAGTTAAAATAGGTTCGGCATGTATTTTTTTTGCATCCATCATGGTAACAATTCTTTGCAAAGCACTTTGAATCATGGATTGTTCCCAATCATCAAGATTATTGAATTGTTCAACAAATGAATCTTGAAGTAATGATGGTGCTTTTTTTAATAACCGGTCCGCTTTTTCAGTGGTTAAAACCAAAACTCTACGTCGGTCTTTATCACTTCTTCTACGACTGATCAACCCTCTTTTTCCCAGTCGTTCCAAAATTCCGGTTACAGTTGCCTGCCTGAGACTAACTGTTCTGGATAGCTCTCCAACCGATACCTCGCCCTGTTTAAATAATGTTTTTAATACAGTCAGTTGGGGACCGGTTAATCCAAATTTTTTGACCAGAGCGCGGGAATGCAAATCAATGGATTGAATAATTCGACGCAGCTCAATCAATACTGCATCACTTGCAGATTCAATTCTCAAGTCTGTGGATTGTTCCATATATTTTCTCTTTATACCCGATTTTTGGTAAGATAATTAATCTATGGTTAAAATTATATTGAGACCAAAGATTTTTGTCAAGAAACAAATTTGGATACACTTAGTGAGAGACTCCATTAAAATATTTTTTGAATATTTGCAACATCGTCTTGAATATGCTATATAATCTTTTTTAAATATTTCAGATAATACCTGATAAGTTTGAGAATAGAATAACCATTAACCATAATTGATAGACTATGAAAGTAATGATTTTCAACCACCTTATTATGATGATATTGATGCTTGCAACATTTATGCAAGCCTGTTCTTTTGCCCCAACAAAAAAACCAGAGGGATGGCCCTCAGCAAAAAAGGCAATCCGGATTGAACTCCATGCAGACAAGAACTTAAATGTCTATGAAGGATCTGCCCATACAGTACCGGTTTGTGTGTATCAGCTCATTCGACCGGATTTTTTCAATAAACTGGCATCATACCCTGAAGGTCTCAACCGATTGCTTGAGTGTCGTCAGTTTCATCCCAGTGTTACGCGAATCTATCGGTTGACCATGCTACCCAATGAAAAAAAAAAGATTGATTTGGATCGTGACAAAGGGGTCAAACATGTTGCAGTCACAGCCGGATATTTTTTTAAAGATCACAATAAAATAACGCGTATATTCCAAATTCCCATACGTGCTGAGCGACCGGCGCTCATTAAATCGACCGAAATTGTCAGACCAGCGCCACTGGATATTCAACTTGATTTAGGACCGGAACAGATCAGATGAATACAGTGAAACAATTATATTTTATTCTTTATGTTGTTATGGTTATCTGTTTGACAATTGGCCTTGAGATTGCCAATTGTAATGAATACCCGATACTTTTCAATGATCAGGATGTGCCCTTTAATTATAACTATGAAGTACGCATTTTTTCATCTCGAAAACAATGTATAGACAAAGATGGCACACCCATAACATATAATGTTTATTCAAAAAGTTCAGCACTGACGATTTCTGATCAAAAATACTCTCCAACCGCATTATGGGCCAAAGTGGTTCAGGGGAAAATAGATCGCTCGTTATGTGCGCCAGGTCAGTTTATCAATTATACTGTTCGTTTTCACCTGAAATCCAATCTTTTTGGTGAAAAGCGAATCATTATTGTTGTTGCCAATTCTGAAAAACTATCATTTGGCATGGGGGGATGGAAAATCTGGTATACTTTAATTCATACCATGATCAATTGTTACGCAGAATCATTGCCAGTCTCTCTGGTGGCACTGAATGAGGATAATCGGATGGATTTTGTTGTTCAGGCGGAAGATATTGTCCATATGCAGCGCTCTTATCGCCTGACAAACCCATATCCGCAACTGACACAACAAATAAAAAGCCGCATTACAATGGATCAGCAAATTGTTCATCCAATGAAATCATTATATGCGGTTCATGATTATTTTAAAGACAAGATTAAAAAAGTCATCTACATTACGGATTTCAGCAATGTGCCAGATATTCAACGCATGCGGCTTAATCCGAATTATGCAAAAATTCCACTTCACTGGAATAACAATGGTATTCTGCTGAGTGTGATAACAAATGGCAGATGTCATGCCTGGAAAAAGGTTCATGCAAAATGCTATAAAACGAATACCTTGCGGATAGCAAAGCTCAAACAAATTTTGCATGAGAAATAATGGCTCGGTTCAAGACCATTTTTTTTATTGACTACCAAGCGAGAAGGATCACTCATGAAAACAAAAATGACATGTATTATTGGCAATATGCTAATGGTTTTATGGCTAACAGCTTCATTGGCAATGGCTGGTGATGGAAGCTGTGATTGCAAACGCTTTAATTTGCCTGAAAGTGGAGATGTCAACTTTACATGGACAGTCAAGGTAAAGTCTGATGATGTACCATTATTTGAAACATCATCTGCTGGCAGCCCAAAGGAGACATTGAAGTTCAATCAAAATTTCAATATTGTCAAAGCCGAAGGAGATCGACTTCAGGTTCAACGTCATCAAGACATGGCCCCATATGGCTGGGTTGAACGAAAATCATTGTTATGTGCCCTCAAGCCCTTAAAATCAAAGTCAGGACTGGATAAAAAGTTTTATATTAAAACCGCCACTCGCATTCGTTCGGACAAGCCAGCGACAGTCCGCGCCTATTCCAGCCCATCTAACGACTCCTGCGGGTCAGGAGGATGTCGTGAGCTGGCTCGTTTTGATGGATATTTTATATTTGATCAGAGTAATGGCCGCTATTTGCTGGCAAGTGCATATAAACTTCGCCCTGAAAACCGCCTGGTGGGATGGGTTGATGCAAATGATGGTTTCATATGGGATACTGCTTATGGTCTTCGGCCAAAAGAACAGCTTGTATTTCCCAAAGACAACCCTAAAGCCGGCCAGGAACGTGTGGTATATGCATATCTGAGTGAAGAAGAAGCCCTTAACCGACACAATGGTAGACCCATTTTGGGAGGGGATCGTTGGTATAAGTATGCGTTGCGCATTCCAATTCTGGGGCGTCAAAAAAACCTGTTCAAAGTTGTCATGCCCCTGGCGGGTGTGGGGGTCAGTCAATCAGATAAATTTGGTCGAATTGTTATTTCAGATAAACGTCGTCAGTCCACTGAAAAGGCCATTGAGAATATATTGAATATCAAAAATGTGGATATATTTTTTCTCATTGATGGTACCCGCAGTATTGAACCCTATCTTTCTTCCATCAAAAATGTTGTGGGGCAGCTCAAAGATCGTATTAGTGAAAATCCTGAATTGGGAGTGATTTCTTCTCGATTGGGATTTGGCATTTATCGTGATCATTATGCTGAAGAAACTGAACTGGGATACTGGCATTCATTTTCTAATAATTGCGCTGCCGATAAAGCTGCCATTGATGAAAATCACAAAAGATTCACCAATGAAATGGATATGATCATCCAGGCCATGCTCAATTATGAAATGAAAGGTGATAAGGATTTTGAAGAAAACTCATTTGGCGGCATTCAGAAATTTATTGACAATGAATTGACCAATTGTCCGGACCGGTTAAAAATTTTGTTTGTTGTAGGGGATCATGGGTATAGTGCTGCAAACCAGAAAAAACTCTATGGCAGAAAACCCATCTCAAGAACGTCTATCATTGCCAGTTTGCAGGGAGATCAAGAAAATGGTGTGATGCCAGTTATAACATATTTTATTCAAACACCCTTTAAAGCAGATAATACGATCACTTTATCACAATCTAATTGCAAGAACGCTTATGCCTTATTCAAAAAACAGGCAACATCCATCCTGGCAGGACTGAAAGTCCAAACACCTAAGATGCAGGTGGATCGATATTTCCTTCAATCTGATGACAAAAATTTGGGCAAAAAAGTCATTGATGGCATTTCTGCCTTTATCAATCCCAAAGCTGTGTCTGCGGTCAATGAAATTATTCTTGACCTTCGGGGTGGGGCATCATTGGCAGAAACCATTGAGAGATGGCAAAGTTACAATGATTTTAATAACTTACCCGGCCTTTTCTGGGACTTGATAGCCAATGCTGGTTGCAAACATCTGGGGGATCAGTGTTCCAGTCGCATTATGGACACCATTTTAGAAGGCTACATTCCCATATCTAACGACATTGTGGTGGATATCTGGTGTACTGCCGGGGATTTGAAAAAATATCGCAATATTATCGAAGGTATTCTGGAGTCCAGTGAATATCAGCATGGCAAGTTTATCCGAACCGAACTCGTATATGGTCTGGTAACAACACTTCAGCGACTGGTTCCCAGTCCGCCACCACCAGAGACCGGAGAATCATTAATTGAATATGTAAGACGTATTTCATACCTGCCGGTCCGCCAGGACAGTCCTTTGTTTAAATATTCTATTCAGGATCTGGAAAGTCGTGACAAAGTCCCGGATTGTGAAATTGAACGATTATTCGCATGGATTGGCAATGTAAATAACTTTCTTTATTACATTGCAGATAACAAACGTCCGGTTTACGAGGTTAGAAAACAGCCAGGAAAATGTGCATCAGGCAATGACATTCCCTATATTGTACCGGGTTCCATACTGGGAAAGCATTTTTCAGATAATAACATGAGTTATTCTCATCCACTGGGTGGCACCACCATCTTTTGGATACCCAAAAAATATCTACCATGAATCCCATCATACTGGCATCACAATCTCCCCGCCGAAAGCAATTGCTTGAAATGGCGGGGATAAACTTTACCATTGTTCCAGCAGATATTGATGAAACCCCTTTTTTAAGGCTCACGCCATCAGATGCTGTAATTGCATCTGCAAAAGCCAAAGCCGATCACGTTGGCAAACAATTTCCAAACCATTGGATTATTGCGGCTGACACCATTGTTGTCATTGACAATACCATTTTAGGCAAACCGGATTCCAAAAAACATGCACGTGAAATGCTGAAAAAACTCAGCAATAGAACACATGAGGTATTAACTGGGTATACGATTTGCAGTATCCACAAAGACCTGTTTTTTTCTGAAGTTATTCGCACAGCAGTAAGTTTCAAACAATTGAGTGAGAGTGAAATTAGCTGGTATCTCCAAACCAATGAACCTGACGACAAAGCAGGGGCTTACGCAATTCAAGGAATTGGGGCCTTTATGGTAAAATCAATCCAGGGGTCTTACACTAATGTTGTAGGACTGCCAGTGTGTGAAGTTATTGACCTATTAATGAAACAACATATTATTAAGCGGATGCCCACATGAGTATTAAAGAACGTATCATTCAAATCAAAAAAGAAATTGCAACTGCGGCCAGTGAATGTCATCGCAAACCAGAAGACATTCAACTGGTTGCGGTCAGTAAAAAACATTCTGTCCAACGAATCTGGACAGCCATTCAGGCAGGGGTTCAAACATTGGGTGAAAACTATATTCAGGAAGCCCGAGATAAAATTGAATCCATTGGATCAATGATCCAGGAAAATCCTGAAATCCATGAACCATCATGGCATTTTATCGGTCACCTTCAGCGAAATAAAGCCAAATATGCAGTTCGGTACTTTGATTGGATTCATTCGGTTGATAGCCAGCCCTTGATGGAAGAAATCAACCGATGCGCCAGCAAACACAACAAACGCCAAAATATATTAATCCAGGTATCTGGTGGAGAACGCCAAAAATCGGGAATTTCACCGAAAAAAGTGTTGTCGTTGATTGAAACTGGCATGATGCTCAAAAATATTACCATTTGCGGATTGATGATCATGCCCCCTTTTACTGAAGATCCTGAAAAATCACGCCCCTATTTTCAAAATTTGGCAAGACTTTTGAATCACATTAAAGAAAAACATCCCAATGACCCAGAACATCCTTTAAATCAACTGTCTATGGGGATGACCAGTGATTTTCACATTGCCATTCAAGAGGGTGCAACATTTGTACGTGTGGGGACTGCCATTTTTGGAAAACGTGAATCATGCAAGACTTAGATAGCAAAACCATTCTTGATACCTTTGCAAGGCATTATGGCAAACGTCTGGGGAACGTTCATGTTCAGACAATCCCTATTGACACAATGCAAGGTTATCGCTATGAAATTGTATCGCCGGTATTGCGGGGGAAAGGCAACTACCCCTTTCTTTTGACCCATGACCGGTTTAGTGATCATGTGGTGGTACTCACCCATGGTCTGTCTGACAGCCCCCATTACATGGAAGCCATTGGATGGCGATTTTTTTATGCAGGCGCAAATGTGGTTTTTCCATTGTTGTATGGGCATGGCCAGAAATATCCAGACAAAGCCATGCAAGCATCTCACTTATGTGAAAAATGGCAATCTGATATGGATCAAGCAATTGAAGTGGCACAAATGCTGGGAAAACACATCAGCCTGGGCGGTCTATCAACAGGCGGGGCGTTAAGCCTGAATGCAATTCTACGCCATAAATCGAAAATCACCGGAGGCCTTTATTTATTTGCTGCTGCACTTGAAATAGGCAAATTATACGAAAATATCGGCAGATTGCCCTTGTTCCAGACATTTTATCGCCTGAAACAGGAAAGAGTTATTGGAAATGGCCCCAATCCTTATAAATTTCCAATATTTTCCAACTTTTCTGGACTGCAACTGGCCCGATTAATTCAAGAAAATAAGCGTCTGCTAAAAAACACAAAAATAAAACAACCTGTTTTTGCAGCACATTCTGTGCAGGACATAAGTACATTGGTTTCTGGTGTGATTGAATTATTGGATAAACATGTAACCAATGGTGTGGCTTATTTGATATCCAGCATTCATGATGGCCAGCCTATGGCCCATGCGGATCTGGTTCTTGAACATCCCATTGCGTTGACCACTGACAACAATCCATATAATGTTCCAGCGCCAAAAGCCAACCCCAAATTTGATGATATGATGTGTGCGGCAATTCGGTTTTTTAAGGGGAATCTGGGGTCAGACCTTGATTGTTGACTATTTGCCTCGGTAAGGGCAAATAGTCAACAATCAAGCTCTGACCCCAAATTCCCCATGCATTGATTTTGCATAATGGTCAGATATGCAAAACATAACACACACAAAACAGTTTCTATTGCCATTACTAACCTGTCTCTTTATTTACAATGCCATTGATGTCACCCGGGCCATTGGTTTTGAAATGACAAATCAATGGCATATTCCCCAAAAAACTGACGTGAAATTTGATAATAAAAAGCGCCCATTGAAACTTCATATTGAAACCAAAATTGTATTATATAAACCCCAACAAACAGAAACTCTTGCTGAAACACAACAAAGGGCCTTAAAAACGAAACAAATGCATTTGATTCAGGCAAGGATTCTATCAAGAAAAAAACTGTATCCTCAAGGGAAAAAAATATATGAAAAACTGGTCAAACAATATCCCAGTTCCCTGGATATTCACGCAGACTATGCAGAAATTCTTCTGGCCTATGGTGAATATGAAATGGCAATGAAAGAAATACAATATTTGCTTAATCAAAATCCAAATCACTTGAGAGGACTTCGGTTGCAGGCAGCGTTCTATGATCATCTCAACCTGCCATCATGGTCATTTACCACATATCAAAGGTTATTGGATCAATATCCCAATGATTCTGGTATATTGTTTGATTATGCCAGTCAACGATCAAATGCCGGGCATTGGTACAAAGCATTAAATGCTTATTCACATGTTCTTGAAACTGACCCTGATAATATTTATGCATTAAGAGCTACGCACAACATCTTAAAAGAAAGACGCCCGGCCATAAATGCACAATTTGTCCTCCATGAGGGTTCAGATGGGACAAACCGGATTCATCAACAGTATTCATGGCGCAAAACATTGACAAAGCGATTGACATTTCGAGGAATTATTGATGATATTTCTCTTCAAACCCCGGATACACTAGCTATTGATAGTAATTCTATTCAACAGCACACAATCGAATTTCAAATGGAAATGTATCCCCATTTACAGGTGACCGGAGGTTTATTTCACTATGCTGGCCCTGGGAGTAAATTATCCTTTTATGGTAAATTGATTTATCATTGGATGCCTGATCTTGAATCTCAAATTGTTGTTTTGAGACAAACGCCCTGGTTTGATCCAGTACAGGCAACAACAGATGATGGCAGCTACGATGAATGTCAAATCGCTGTGGCAAAAACAATTTTAAGCACCTATCGCTTAAATACAATAGTTGTCTATCGTAGATATGCATTAAATAGAATGGGGCACTATGGAAAACGATTGGGCTGGCACATGGATATATCCAGACAGGTTTTGATTCAGCCCAATACCACCTTTCAGTTGGCGATGGATCAGGCCAGTTTCTCATACAATACAGAAAACCGCTCAGTGCCAATGGTGCCTGAAGAGACGACATATTCTATCGGCACAACTATTCAGGGACAGCCATTGAGTTACCTGACATATGTTCTTTCATCGGGTTATCGATGGGATCCCCGGCGGTCATTGGCAGGTTTTTTTTTGAATCCTGGTATTGGATGGCATCTATCTAAGCAAATAGCGTTAAACACATCTTATGCCTATTCCAGTGAATCAACTGGAGTAAGTCAGGGAAGCACGCAAACCTTTCAATTCAACATAGTGGTAATATTTTAGTCACTAAAAACTTATTTCATGAAACAAGGCCAAAAATATTCCAACATGATGCTTCAAATGAATGTCTTTTTCAATACAAGACATGCTGAATGGCTGCTCATTCTTTGCATTGGATGCATGATTGTAATAGTCAACCATTTGTTTTTTCCCCATATGCCTGGGTTTCGAGAAGTCCAACCCCATCCTTATTGGATAATTATTTTACCAATTGCAACTGGTTTTGGTTTTCGTGCGGGAATATTTGCTGGCCTTTCATGTTCAGCATTGATCTGGATCTATGCCTCTTATGAAATAGATGCGAATCAATGGATAGATATTATTCTATTGTTAAAAGCACCAGACATATATGGGCAATTCTTGTTGTTTATTGGCGGCGGCTGTATTATTGGTGAAATCAGAGAAGTTAAGAACCGAAAATTAAGAGAACTTCAGATAGAATACAATGACCTTATTGATGGCTATGAAAAGCTGACAAAAGCCTATGATCAACTCAGTGAAGTCAAAAAAGAGGTGGATACTCGTGTGACAGGCAGAGAAACGACATTGTTGAAACTTTATCATGCAGAGCAGAGCTTGAAATCTCTTAGAGAGCGGGATATTTATCCGGCAGTCATTCAAATATTAAAAGATTTTATATCAGTGGAAGCATGCTCTATTTATCGGCTATATGACAATCAACTCCAGATGACAGCCAAGCTTGATGATGACATTTCACGCATTCAAAAGCGACGCAAGGGATTCAGTATTATGAAAAAAGCCATCAAAAGAAAGGAAACTATCAGCATGTTCAATCACCCTGGAATTATTATCAGTGCGCCATTTATGGACAGTAAGAATCAGGTCATGGGGTTGGTGAATATTGAACGTGTTCCTCCCATGAAAGCAAATCCACAAACTGTGCGAATGACCACCCTTATTGCACAACAATGTGCATCTGCCATTCAAAATGCATCTGCCTATGAAGAAACCCAAAAACGACATATCACCGATGATATCACAGGCGCACTGACTTTTGAATACTTTACCCAGCGCCTGGATGAAGAATTACAGCGAAGCCACAGATATAAATACACATTCAGCATCTTGACTTTTATCATAAAAGATTTCAAGCACTTTCATAAAAGTATTCGTGCAGATTTACGCCTGGCACTTTGTGCGATTATTTATAAAAAAATTCGGGGGGTTGACCTCTTGTTCCTGGATGCTCAACCTGATAGATTTATTTTGTTTCTGCCCAATACGCCCTATGCAGGTGCTGACATTGTCAAATCCAGAATCAGCGCCTATATTGATGAATTTAACTTTCAGCCATACCCGAGATCGCAAAAATCGGTGAATATTGATATTCATATTGTCGAGTACTCCGATCAATTGAAAGGTTATGATGATATTTTTAGGAATTCTGTTTACAAACAATAACCACTTGTGAAAATGTTACCCCATTTTTGTTTCTGATGGCGGGAGTGCCATTATTTTTTTATAAAAAAATCTGAATGGAATATGAAGGATAGCGATTGATATTGCATAATGACTTTCTATATGATACAAGCGTATTCTTCGTTACTTTCAGCCTGTGAGTTATGGTTTTCATGATCTCATAAAAAGCATTGAAATTGCGTTATCTCTTGACAAATATGTTGCACTGAATTATTTGAACTGTCCGGGCTTTACTGATTCTCCAAAAGAGGTCCAGGCCCTTGAGCAATTTTTAAGGCAATATCCGATTCACATGATTCAATGGCGAAATTTGAATATTGATCCCATGTGGTATTATACACAAATGTTTGATTCGGTTTCTGAAATGGAAACAGGTATGGGCATTGACAATCTGTTAAAATATCTGGTGGAAACATTTCCAGATCTTCGGTTCGGATTTTTTTAATCCATCAAAAGAAACATAAAAATGCAAGAGTTACAATCCCAAGACCTGAAACACCATCTATCGCAACCATTGCGAATCGGAACACGAACTTTGACGAATCGTCTGGTCTTTGCACCTATGTCAGGTCTGGGACATGTGGCTTTTCGAGAATTGCTTGCAGAATATGGGCATTATGGGCTTCTTTTTTCTGAAATGAGCAGCGCAAAAGCAATCCCACATGAGAATCGTCAGGTATCTCTGAATTTTCGGTGGCGTGATGCCGAGCGTCATTCTATGGTGTGGCAAATTTTGGGCAATTCGCCCAATGACATGGCGAAAGCTGCCAGACGTATTGCCAAAGAAGGCTTTTTTGGTGTTGATATCAATTTTAGTTGTTCAGTGGCGAGAATATGTAAACGCGGAATGGGTGCGTATTTGCTAAAAAAACCGGATCTGGCCATTGATATTGTCAAAGCGGTTCGGGATGCTGTAGATCTCCCGCTTTGGGTGAAATTTCGGACCGGCTGGCTGGATAAAGACAAACGCATTAAGCTGGAACCATCAGATTTACTCAACCAGGCCATTGATTTTGCCGGCAAACTTTCTGAAGCCGGAACTGATGCGATTACATTTCATCCACGTGTGGCACCAGACCGCCGCACACGACCGCCAAAATGGTCGCATATTGCCAAAATCAAGCAAGTAGTATCAATTCCAGTCTTTGGTAATGGCAACGTTTTTGATGCTTCTGATTGTCATGAAATGTTTGACAAAACTGCTTGTGATGGTATTTCTCTGGGAAGAATTGCACTGGCCAAGCCCTGGATTTTTGCTGAGCTAAATGGCGTATTTCAGGCCAATGACAATACCTATAAAGAGGCCATTTTTACATTTATTCATTTGCTGGAAAAACATTATGATCAGCATCAGGCATTAAAGCGATTTTACAAATTTTCCAGGTATTATTGTTCTTCATTTCGGTTTGGTAATAACCTCAGGGCAAACATACGAAAATCAACAAGCTTTGATGAAATCAAAGAGGTGCTTACACATTTTTTTGAATCTCCTATCCTGTTAAATCAGCGCCTCAATGAAAATTTGATTGTTTAAATATTCCAAAAGGATACATTTATGAGCCCAACAAACTCACTTATGCGATTAATTCAAAAAAATAAACGACTTTTTGTTATCATAGGCATTTGTCTTTTCCTGCTTGAAATGGAAATATTCGCGGTTGCCATATTGAAATCAGGAAATCAATCCAAGATCGTCGTGCTTAATGATCAGAATAATGTGATCTACGAAGCCAATGGGAGCAATTTGACCGACTTCAACAAGTATTATTTTGAAAAAAATTTTGGACCCTTGGATCAATACGAAGTCAAACTACAGTCAAAACATGTTCCTTTTCCATTTCGTGCGTGGTTTTCTGCGGCATTTGGAATTCCAGTGGGCATAGTGCTTTTGGTCGCTTTTGTACTCAAAGCCATTGCTACCCTTCTGGGCGAGGATAAACCATCGGGTGAAAAAAAATCAGATTCAAAGGACCCCCATGAAACTGCCTTTGAAGGTCTGCTTCATCGACTCAGCGAAATTAATATTTTTGTCATCGGGGCAGTGGCATTTCTTTGTGTGCTGGCCTATTGGATTGTTCCCAATTTTATTACCTATCTTGGTGAGATAGGTACTCATGCCATATTGAAATTCAAGTGGTTTTTTCTGGTGGGCGCAATTTTGTTGTTTGGTATATTTGTCTGGGTGATTTATTTGCGATATCTTTTGGCAACGAAAACCATTGAAAGCAAAACAGAAATTGAAAAGCAAAAACTCTTATTAACATATCAAGGTGACCCTGACGCTGCCAAACAGATTGCATGGAAATCTGAGGATCAACCACAAGAAAACATGGATAGTTCAGATGCCCCAATTGAAGCCAAAATTGTTTCAGAAGGCTGAATCGGTCAATATCAATATATTGCCGCCATTGATACCAAGTGCCAGTCAATTAGAAAAAATTAATCTGGCATCTGTTACCCAGAAATGGCCGGACAATAAAATTTCAAATGTTGACAAAGAATTACAAGATACACTTGTCCATCTTGAATTGCCAGTAGCCAAACATAATGATAGAGTTGGTATTGCTGTGGGCAGTCGTGGGATTGATCAACTGGCAGCTGTTGTGAAGCAATGTATCGATTTTTTGCAGTTTAAAGGGTATTCGCCCATCATTATTCCCGCAATGGGCAGTCATGGTGGGGCAAGTGAATCGGGTCAACGCAATGTTCTGGCATCCTTTGGGATTACAGAACAATTAATGGGAGTTCCCATTCGAGCGGGCATGGAAACATTTCAGGTTGGGGATTTAGGCCCAGATTTTCCGGTCTTTTTTTCCAAAGAAGCGCATCAGGTGGACCATCTTGTGGTGCTTAATCGTATTAAATCTCATACAAAATTTGTGGGCACACTGGAAAGCGGACTTTGCAAAATGATCAGTATCGGCCTTGGCAAAGGGAAAGGCGCTGGACTGTATCATCAAAAAGCAGTGAATTTGGGTTTTTTTTGGATTGAAGCCATTGCCCAAATGATAATTAATGATTATTCTATACTTTTCGGACTGGCATTGATTGAAAATCAGCAGTCACAACTGGCCCATATTGAAGCGATTCCGGGCGAGTCCATCATTGAACGTGAAAAAAAACTCCTTGTTAAAGCAAAACAATTGATGCCATCCATTCCATTTGATTCCCTTGATATTCTCATGATTGATGAAATTGGCAAAGATATCAGTGGTATTGGTATGGATGCCAACATTACAGGCCGGCATCGGGATATTGTGGGCGATGTATTCTCTCACCCCCATGTCAAACGAATATATGTTCGGGGTCTGTCCCAAAAAACTGGGGGAAATGCAAATGGCATAGGACTTGCCGATATTGTTCGAAGTCAATGTATTGAATCAATGGATATGGCAGCAACTTACATGAATGCATTCACAGCATTGTCTCCAGAAAAAGCATCCATTCCGGTTTTTTTTGATACAGATCAGCAGTGCCTGGCAGCATGTTTGCATACAATTGGCAATATATCACCGCATCGCCTTCGCCTGGTGTGGATTAAGAATACAGCCTACTTAACACATTTTTACGTTTCAGAAGGTCTTCAACATGATATTGAACAAAATCCCCTGGTCAGCCAACAGATGGATTGGAAACCCATAGGGTTTGATTCATGTGGAAATATAGTGAATTCCTAAATTTTTATTTTTTTCCGATTATTTGCTTGACATAACTAAAAAATTTCGATAAAGGATTTTTTAAGTAATTTTGGTCCCTTCCAAAATCGAATAAATATTTAAGTATTCACACAAGCTTACTTAATCGTTTATTCTAAAAAGGAAACCACTAAGCCTGCTTTTCTGAATAATCCTAAGACTAATAAATGGCAAGCAGCAAGTTTTTCAATGCCAGAAATATCTTAATTAGTGATTCAACTTTGTTTTTTTTCCAGTTAAATAAATCAAGTAAAAATATCACATACAAAGATGGCAATTTCTAATAATTTCAGTTGATAATTATCATATCCGAAAAAAAACAAATCAAAATGGTAACAACTATTCTGTATTGTTTTCAAATCATTTTGATATCCAGAAACCTGACTTACCCATTTCAAATGGATAAAATGGACAAATGGACAAAATAAATAATATAAACAAGATAAACAATAGATTCTGTGCCCATTGTGTCTTTTGCCCATCACACTTGCAATGGATGATCTATTTTTCTAGATCTCCTTAGGTGGGAAAACTCAGACCGGTCATGCATATTTCTAATGTGGAATGCTGGCCAGCCAGAAAAACTGTCAAATTTTAGTAATAACTTTTTTTTATTATCACTTCACGCAAAGTCGTGAAGAAAAACCACAAGGTGGTAGAGTGATATTATGAACCTTGTAGAACTCAAAGACAAAAATATTAATGAATTGAACCAGATGGCAAAAGATCTTAATCTTGATGGTGCCGCTGGTCTCCGAAAACAAGAGCTTATTTTTTCAATCCTTCAGGCGCAAATAGAACAAAATGGCCAGATCTTTGGTGAAGGCACATTGGAAATATTACCTGATGGATTTGGCTTTTTAAGAGCACCGGATTGTAATTATCTTCCCGGTCCTGATGACATTTATGTATCGCCATCCCAGATTCGTCGATTCAATCTCAAAACTGGCGACACAGTCTCCGGGCAGATTCGCCAACCAAAAGAGTCAGAGCGATATTTTGCTTTACTCAAGGTTGAGGCGGTTAATTATGAAGATCCGGAAAAAGCCAGGGAAAAAATTCTGTTTGACAATCTAACACCGCTTTACCCCACCCAGCGGATGAATCTTGAACGTAGTGAGGAAAATTATTCCATGCGTGTTATGGATTTATTAACTCCCATTGGGTTTGGACAGCGCGGCTTGATTGTTTCGCCTCCTCGAACTGGCAAAACCATGTTGCTTCAAAATATTGCCAACAGTATTAATGCAAATCACAAGGATGTGAGTTTGATTGTTCTGTTAATTGATGAAAGACCTGAAGAAGTAACTGACATGCAGCGTTCTGTCGATGCCGAGGTAATCAGTTCAACATTTGATGAACCTGCGCAACGTCATGTTCAAGTTGCTGAAATGGTTATTGAAAAAGCGAAGCGACTGGTGGAACATCGCAAGGATGTTGTGATCCTGTTGGACAGTATTACGCGGCTGGCCCGGGCTTATAATACTGTGGTGCCCCCAAGTGGCAAAATTCTTTCCGGTGGTGTGGACTCCAATGCACTTCATCGACCCAAACGCTTTTTTGGGGCTGCGCGTAACATTGAAGAAAGTGGGAGTCTGACAATTATTGCCACTGCCCTTGTGGAAACCGGCAGTCGCATGGATGAAGTCATTTTTGAAGAATTCAAAGGTACCGGTAATATGGAAATCCATTTAGATCGACGCCTTTCAGACAAACGTACCTTTCCGGCCATGGATATTAATAAATCCGGCACACGTCGTGAAGAACTTCTGCTTGATGAAAACATTCTTCAACGTGTATGGATTTTAAGAAAGATTTTGGCCCCTATGAATCCTGTCGATAGCATGGAATTTTTGTTGGAAAAAATGACAGGCACAGAAAATAATCAGGTTTTTCTTGATTCCATGAATTCATAATGATATAAATATTAACTTTTTTGCATGTGATGCTTTTCAAGAAGATTGGTGTGTCTAATTCCAATGATAAAAAACTGTCAAGCAACACGCAAAAAAGCCAATGAACATTGGCATATTCCACTGTTGATAGCCGTGTAAGTAGTTGGATTACAACAGCTATATCAACATCCTGGATAGCACAATCATAAATAAGGAGTCGTCCAATGAAAAAAGACATTCATCCCGAATACCAACAAACAAAGATTACCTGTGCTTGTGGTAACGAAATTATTACAGGATCCACCAAAAAAGATATCAAGATTGAAATTTGTTCCCACTGCCATCCATTTTTTACTGGAAAACAAAAGCTGGTGGATACAGCCGGTCGAATCGAACGATTCAAGCAAAAGTATGCAAAGTTCAATTCAAAAAAATAAGCCGCATAATTTTCAGGATACCAATCGAATGACAATGGGCGTCGTTTACCTGTGTCATTCGATCATCCTGTTTGTATTCATATATTAAATAGCCAACATTGAGTCATTATGTTTGAACGTTTAAAAGGGGTAGACGCTCGGTTTATTGAAATCGAACAATTACTCAGTCAACCTGAAATTATTCAGGATCAAGAAAAATATCAAAAGATAGCCCGGGAACATGCGGAATTATCAAAAATTGTTCAGGTATTTCGTGCATCCATGACTGTTGACAGCCAGATAGCCGATGCCAAAGAACTGATGAAAGATTCTGATCCAGAAATGAAAGAACTTGCCCGAGATGAGTTGACAGAATTAAATGTCAAAAAAGAGCGTCTTGAACAAGATTTGAAATTATTGTTAGTGCCAAAAGACCCCAATGATGGCAAAAACGTTCTTATTGAAATTCGTGCGGGCACTGGTGGTGAAGAAGCAGCCCTGTTTGCTGCAGATCTATATCGCATGTATAGCCGATATGCTGAAAATCATGGCTGGAAAGTTGAAGTCATGAGCGAACATATTACCGGTGTAGGGGGATTTAAAGAAGTTATTGCCATGTTTTCTGGCGAAGACGCTTATCGGGTACTCAAATTTGAAAGCGGTACGCATCGGGTACAACGTGTACCCACTACCGAAAGCCAGGGACGCATCCATACATCGGCTGTGACAGTCGCAGTTTTGCCTGAAGCTGAAGATGTGGATATTCAGATTGATCCCCATGAATTAAAAATTGATGTCTATCGCTCTACCGGTCCTGGGGGGCAAAGTGTCAATACAACCGATTCTGCTGTAAGAATTACGCATATTCCAACAAATCTGGTGGTTACCTGTCAGGATGAAAAATCCCAGCACAAAAACAAGGCCAAAGCATTAAAAGTGCTTCGCGCCAGACTTCTGGATTTAAAAAATCGGGAGCAACAAGACAGGCGATCTGAGGAACGCAAAAATCAGGTGGGCAGCGGTGACAGAAGTGAGCGGATCCGGACATACAATTATCCTCAAGGCCGTGTTACCGATCATCGAATCGGTCTGACTCTGTATAAACTCGAAAATATTCTGGCCGGTGACATTCAAGAAATTGTTGATGAGTTGACAACCTATTATCAGGCACAAGCCTTACAAGAAGTTGATGAATATCGAACAGTGGACAATTAAATCGGTCCTTGACTGGACATTATCCTATTTCACAGAAAAATGCGTTGAAAGTCCCCGATTATCAGCAGAAATTCTTCTGGCTTCAACCCTGGGACTTGAGCGGATTGATTTGTATGTTCAATATGATCGCCCACTTGACAAACAAGAGCTTGCAGCCTTCAAAGCCAAAATTCTCAGACGCACCAAACATGAGCCGGTTGCGTATATTACTGAAAAAAAAGCGTTCTGGAAATCAACATTTATCGTTACCCCCCATGTATTGATTCCCCGACCCGATACAGAATCATTATTGGAAACAGCCATTGCGCATCTCAACTCCAGAAAGAAAGGTTTGCGTATTCTTGAGTTGGGTATTGGTTCTGGTGCAATTATTGTTTCATTGGCCAGAGAGTTGCCCTATCATACTTATTTTGGCACTGATTGTTCATATTCTGCCATCAATATTGCCAGACAAAACGCGACACAAATGAATGTCACCATTCATTTTGTTGTTTCCCACTGGCTTGATGCTCTCTCTGGGACATTTGATTTAATTGTATCCAATCCACCTTATATTCCCACGCTTGAATTGCAATCCCTTGCTGCGGAGATTGTTCAATTTGAACCCCAGGTGGCTTTAGATGGAGGCAATGATGGTTTATTTCATATTAGAACAATTATTCAGGATGCCCCTCATTATCTTGCCAGTGATGGCGTTTTAATGGTGGAAATGGGCTGTGATCAAGGCAAGGCAATACAAGAATTGGTTGCTGAGGAAGGTCGGTCTAAAACACTACAAATCCTTAAGGATTACGCCGGACATGAGCGGGTGGTATGTATTGGAAATATCGGTCAATCTTGATATGATAACAATCATTTTCTAAATTGAAAAAAGCACAGGTAACACAATGCAAACATTCCAAAAAATATACAAACAAAAACTAACAGACATTTATCAACAAATGGATCATTCTTATCAGGAATCTGCCAATGCCTATGATTTTGTATGTAATGGTTGTGAAGACAATTGCTGTAATACAAGATTTTTTCATCATACGCATATCGAATTTGCCTATCTTGTTTTCGGCCTCAGACAATTATCAGATCAAAAGCAAAATGAGATTATTCAGCTGGCCAGCCAGGTGTGTCAAAAATCACAAGAATTGCTGTCAAACAATCAACTGGTTCGGCTCATGTGCCCTTTAAATGAAAAGGGCACATGTATTCTGTATGACAGTCGTCCCATGATTTGTCGGCTTCATGGCCTGGCGCATGAACTAAGGTTTCCAGGAAAACCGGTTCAATACACACCAGGATGCAACGCCTTTTCTCAGCATTTCAAACTATTGAATTTAAACCATTATCACACATTCGATCGGACGCCGCATTACATACAGATGGCAAAACTGGAAAATCAATTTCGTGAAGAATATCAAATTGACCAACGATTTAAAATGACAATTGCTGAAATGATTGTTTTGCCCTGGCAAAAGAATCATTCAATTGTAGATATATTAACAAACATAGACAATTAAAAAGGTGGATCAAGAATGAAATACGATGTTATCATTTTTGACTGTGATGGGGTCATGTTTGATACCCGTTGGGTCAATCGTTTATACTACAATCATATGCTTGCGCATTTCAATTTGCCTGAAATGACAGATGAGCAATTTGAATATTCCCATTCACATTCAGCAGCAGATGCTGTCCGCTACTTATGTGAACCCCACAGTATTCCAGATGAGGATGTGCTGGATTATTTGAAAAATGTCAATTATGCAGAGTACATAAAACACATGACAATTAACCCTGAACTCAAACCACTGATTGATAAAATTCGTCCTCCATGTCGAACTGCTGTCGCAACCAACCGCTCGGATACCATGCCAAAAGTAGTCGATATGTTTACACTGGCACCTTATTTTGACAAAATCATGACCGCCCTGGATGTCAAATATCCAAAGCCTGATCCGGCAATGATTCTGGATATCATTTCTCATTTCCATGTTGAAAAAGATCGTGTTTTATATATCGGGGATACAAAGGTGGATGAACAGGCGTCAATGCGTGCTGAGATTTCCTTTGTTGCATTTCAAGATCAGTCATTACAGGCGGATTACCATATTAATGCATTGTCACAATTAGAGGCGATCATTTTATAATATATCAGTAGAATGAGCCCATGTATTGGCTGCGCTGGACTCAGGGTAATACTATTCAAAATTTTCACAACTACATATGGAAATATCCGAAGGCATATAGGTTAAATGCACTACAAAAGTACCTGGCGCAACAGGAATTGAACCATCGTCAACTTTGGCATAAATCTCACGTGTGATTGTTTCACCATGATGGTCAAATACAATTATTTTCAGATTAGACAAAGGCTTTGGTATCATTGATGATGCGATGAGTTGGCTGTTGTTGTCAGTCCCGATGATTTTTCCGCTGCAATGGGTATTACCGGCATCTTTGCTTTCAATAACCGAAAACTGAATGTCATAAGGTTTGTCTAACATTTCAAAGGCGATATCTCTTTTGCATGGCAAGAAAATATTAAAATCCCCACAAATACCGCCAATTTCATAGATCGTTATGGGTTCTTTCAAACCTTTTGGCATGACTTCCATTTGTCTGTCAATACGAAGTTTTTGCTGACAGGATTTTAAGGTCTGCTCAGAGATTAAAATTTGCCCCCCCAGTGTGTAAGACTCAATGCGTGAAGTTAGATTGACATTACTGCCAATGACACCATATTTTGCGCGCCGGGCGGATCCAATATTTCCTACAATGACCTCCCCGGTATTAATCCCAATACCCATAGACAATTCAGGACATCCCATCTGTTGATTGTGAATATTGACTTCATTCATAGAAAGCTGCATTTCCAACGCACAGGCAATGGCGCGACATGCATCATCAGGTTTTGTAAAAGGTGCCCCAAAAATAACAAGGATAGCATCACCAATAATTTCATCAATGGTTCCCTGATGTTTAAAAATAATATCAGTCATTTTTCTTAGATAATTATTCAATACCCATAGAACGTCTTCAGCCTGAAGTCTTTCACCAATTGATGTAAACCCCCTGAGATCACTCATTAATATGGTCACTTCTTTTTTTTCACCGCCCAATTTAAGGCCTTGAGGGGTTTCAAGAATGCTTTCCACAATTTCATCAGATAAATACCGCCCAAATGTCTTTTTAATAAAGCTGTTACGAATTTCAAGTTTACGCTTTTGTTTTTCAACGCGTTCATTGGCTGCTCTAAGACTTTTACTGAGATTGGCGATATGAAGATGTGTTTTTAAACGTGCCATCAACTCGTTATTGGAAACTGGTTTGGTAAGATAATCATTGGCCCCGGCTTCAAGCCCCTTTACAATATCAGACACCTGATCCTGACCGGTCAACATAATGATGGGTAACTCATTGGATGAAAATTTTTGCCTGATCTCCTGACAAACATCAATACCACTTTTCCCCGGCATGATAACATCAAGTAAAATCAAATCAGGCTGCAACCCATTTTGAATTTTTTCTAAGGCGTCAACCCCATTCACAGACTTAATTACATTGACCGCCTGAAGTTTAAGCTGCTGTGAAACCACTTCCAGACTAATCGGTTCATCATCCACAACAAGTACATGCGATCCCTGGATACTGGTTATTTGTTGCCCAATATCATTTCTCTGTTTGACAGTTTCTGACATGGTTACCCCTCATGAATATTTTGAATCAATTGTGACGAAGGAGTTGGGGCCTGGCCCATAGCCGTCAGGTTAAGGCAAACTCGCTCCGATGCTCGTTCCCAGGCTCTGCCTGGGAACGTTTTCCGAGGTGGCTCTGCCACCTACGAACTGAACAGGCGGCAGAGCCGCCAAGAACACGTTCCCAGGCAGAGCCTGGGAACGAGCATCAGAGCGAGTTTGCCTTAGCCTGACGGCTATGGGGCCTGCCCCCAACTCCCATTTGACGTTGGCAAATAACTGGGTATTAAATGAACATATTGATAAAAAAAAAAGTGCTTGCAACCAGTATAATTGAGGCACTTGCTGAAATATCATAGCTGTATGATAATATCAGACCCATTACACAAAAAATACACCCAAGAATCGTTGCGCCAATCATCATTTGAAACAGTGATTTTGCATATTTTTCCATAATATACGCTGGAATGGTCAATAATGCAATAACCAAAATCAATCCAACCACTTGAATCACAAGGACAATTGTCAGGGCAAGCATTATAATCATGACACAATAGAGGGCATTTACATTGATACCACGCACTTTTGCAAACTCTTCATCATAGGAAATAGCAACAAAGTCATGGTAAAAAATGCGCAAAACAATAATAATAAAACATGTCACTACTCCCATAACGATCAAATCCAGTTTGGTTACAGTCAGAATACTGCCAAACAAATAACTCATCAAATCTACCTGATACCCCGGTGTTTGATCAACCAGGATAATACCACATGCCATTCCCAACGCCCAAATCACACCAATGATTGCATCGGAACGTTCTTTATTATGGAAGGCAATGCTTGCCATGATCAGAGCGGTTGCTATTGCAAAACCAATCGTTCCAAACAGAAAAGGCCATCCCATATAAATGGATAGGCCGATACCACCATAAGCGGCATGTGCAATGCCACCAGAAAGAAAAACCAATCGGTTGACAACAGCCAGGGTCCCCATAATTCCACAAATAATGCTGGCAAAGAGGGCCGCTATCAGGGCGTGTTGAATAAAATCGTATTGAAGGGCTTCAATCATGAGTATTTTCCATTAATGATCATGGTTTTTAAGCACACGATGAGGCATCCCATGTGCAATCAGTTCGATGGGGCATTCGTTGGTCATTTCATCGGGATACATGCACTGTATCGTGGATTCTGAAATTTCAGACTGATCATGATAATAAACACTTCGATTCACACAAGCAACAGATTTTACATGACGTGATATGGCTGTCATATCGTGACTGACCATCACAATTGTCAATGAATTATTGAGATGTTCCAACAATTGATAAAACTCAACCTGACTTTTGGAGTCAATACCTGTTGTGGGCTCATCTAATAGAAGGATATCCGGGTCTGTCATCAATGCTCGGGCAATATAAACCCGCTGACGCTGGCCACCGGACAAAGATCGCATATTTCTATGGGCATATTCTGATAGACGCAATTGCTCCAAAATCGTTTGAGCTTTTTGTTTATTTCTGTTTCTCTGTGAAAATATATGTTTTCTGGGTAATAGGGAACCTATTAGAACAATATCTAAAACTGAAATGGGGAACTGGCGATTGATATAACGTTCCTGAGGCACATAACCAATAAAGTGTGACGCTTTTTGAGGCGTTTGTCCCTTGACATATATTGACCCTTTGTCTGGTTTTAAAAGCCCCAGGATCAATTTCAACAGTGTTGTTTTCCCCCCGCCATTGGGGCCGATAATTGCAAGATAGTCCTTTTCAAAAACATTCAAACAAACATCTTGTAACACTGCATGCTTATGATAGGCAAAGGAAACATCTTTCATTTGAATCAGTATATTTTTTGAATTCACTCTCATTTTCAAAACATCCTCCCAGGCACAATCATAGTTGAACGAGATTAGTACTGAATATCCTGTATCCCTAACTCCAGATAAGCCTTCTTTCGAGAAACAAATGACGCTTGCAACACACCGGGAATGTCAACATAATCATAAATAATGGCATCATGTTTACCTTTATCAGTCCGAAGAATTCTGCCCACATATTGCTTTATTCGTCCGGTAAAGGTTACCGGCATGGTTAAAAAAAGAGCAGACAATTGTTTTAGGTCAAAACCTTCCCCAATCAACTGTGATGTTGCCACCAATATTTGAATATCACCTGTTGCCAGTTCTTCGGTAATGGCTTTACGTTCTCGGTTGGGAATATCTCCAGTCAATAACCGAACAGAGATATCATGATGTGCAATTCTATTAAATATGGCTTTGCAGTGGTCTTTTCGATCAGATATGACCAGTCCAATACCGGCATCCTTTTTTGCATGGGCCAGAACATCCGCAACAATTAACTCTACGCGGGCAGTATCTTGGGTCAATGCGCTGATCATGGCCTGGTAGTCTTCATCAACTGCGTAATCAAAATCAAATTCGGTTCGCCGAACAATCACTCTGGCCTTCATAATTCGTGACTTGACCTGTAATTCTTGAGGAGAAATATTGATTAATTGACCGCCCATGTAAAAATTGATCACCTGGGTCAGCTTGTCCCGACGATAGGGTGTGGCTGATAGTCCAAGCATGTATTGTGAGTCAAATGCAGATGCCGCCTCAATAAACGTCCGAGATGGTGTTCTATGGCATTCATCCACAATAAAAAAGCCAATATGATCCCTGACTTCATAAGAACGTTTATACAGACTGTTTACAATTGCAATTGTGACATGTGACCCAATGGTAAAATGGCCATCACCAATTAATCCAATTTGCTCGTCATCAAGTCCCAAGAATTCTTTGGAGCGTTTATGCCATTGATAGAGCAGCTCTTTTGTATGGACAATTATCAGGCTTGGCTGTTCTCTTTTTGCAATGCAGTATAATGCCACAACTGTCTTACCACCGCCGGTGGGACAATTAAACACACCAAATTTTCTTTTGAGAATAACATGAACTGCTCTTTCCTGAAAATCATATAACGACCCTTTGAATTGAAACTCAACCGGGTCTAAAATGCGTGTCTGATCATTGATCACCAGCGTAAGATCAAAAGGCGCCAAAATTGATTTTAACTGATGAACAAATCCTCTCGGCATTTTTAGATAATTGTTATGTGATTTTAAAAAATACAGTTTTTCTGGTGTTTTACCATTCCAATAACCTCTTTTTTTATTTTCAAGCCACTGTGGATTAGTAAAGATAAGTTGTTCTTTTAGTTTTTCAATTGCCTCAACAGGCAATTGATCTTCTGGTATGCTGATATCATTGCGGATATCAACATCCACACGGGTTGGTTGTTTGTCCATATTGACTCCTCGGAGGAATTGGGGTCCGACCTTGATTATTAACTATTGGGTTGACTTATTTGCTGCGGCAAATAAGTCAACCCAATAGTTAATAATCAAGGTCTGACCCCAATTCCCCCATCAGTACATTCATTTCGATTGCGTAACAATTTCAAATTCTCCCAACCATCAGTCAACATAGGGTTTAAAACATAGCCTTCAACAGTATTCCGATAAACTCTCAAATTGACCTGCTGATAAAGAATCAGGCCAAACGCCTTTTCATACCAGAGATATTGAAGTTTTTCGTAAATAGACTTGCGTCTATCAGAATCTGTGGTCAGAATTCCTTCATCACATAATTGATCAATAGACGAATTTGACAGTCCCATTAATCGTCCATAGGTGCCACTGGAATGCATGAATGGAAACACAAAATTATGGGGATCTGGAAAATCCGCCACCCAGCCAGTAATAAAAATGGGATATTTAAAACTGCGATAGCCCAATAAATAATCTTTCCAATCTACCTGATAAATATCCACCCGACATTTTGGACATATTTTCATCAGGTTTTCTGCCAGCATATGAGCAGCAATTTCGCGCATTTCATTGCCAGTATTGTGGGCCAAAACCATATACAAACCCATTTTCCAGACACGTCCATTCCAGGCTTTTTTAAGATGCATTCGGGCTTTATCCAAATTATAAGGATAAACTGGAATATTGGCCTGATAGGATAAACCATCAATGATGGGAGATGATGGTATGATCGCATTGCCATCAAAGACTTCTTTCCCATATAATTGTCGATCAAACAAATGCATGAACGCTTTTCTGGCATGGATGTCAGAAAAAAAATTATGGGGAATGCCCTGTCCATCCAGTTTACCCGAACCAATATTATCTTTTGATTTTACCTTTTGACAAAAAAAAGCACAGGATACCGACAATTGTGGGACCCTTGAAATTTTGACATGAGCCATTTGCATGACATCCCGATAATATGGAGCATCAACAGAAACACGATGAGCATCCCCATTTTGAAGTATCAATTTTCGGGCAGACCATTCCTTGATACATTTGATAATCGCTGTTTGAAAATAAGGTTTAGGGCCCCAGTATTTATTAAATCGCCCAAATATAAATTGATTGGCCGGATCCCATTGCTTAAACCGATAGGCACCAGTTCCATTGGCAATATGATGTAATGGCTCTGTTCCTGGCTTAGGATTATTGAATTTATGCACCTGTTTGATGTTGCCATTCCAGCAATGGTTTTCTATGGCCCATGACCTGGATATAACAACACTGAATGCCTGTGTGAGTAAAGCCAAAAAAGGCGGATAAGGGACTGGCAAATGAAATACCACTGTATTGTTCTGACATGTAATTGCCTTATCAATTTGTGCGATAACCTGCTTGTTAATGGTACCATCATTATTGCGTGTGCTGCGATTTCCGGTCAGGGCTTCCAACAGCATCCACATGGGACCGCTTACTGGATCGACAATCATATTGCGTTTAAAAGAGTATATAACATCTTCAGCAGTCAATGGTTGCCCATTATGAAACCAGACATTTGGGCGTATGGTCAACCGATAGGTTTTTGCATCTTTGGATATGCCTTGATTGGCAAAACTGGGGACATGGGTTGCAAGGATGGGAATAAAACGATTTGTGTGTGAGCCATCGAAAAAAATCAATGGCTCATAAATATTAAGAATTCTTTGGTAGGAGTTTTCATCATAGGCTACCGCTGGGTCCAAGGTTCTCATATCACTGTAGGTTGCAAGAATAAATGTTTGCGTTTCTTCTGCATGGATTATGCAAGCATTTAAACAGCCGATTAACAATAGAATATATCTTATTACGACAAGGAACCTCATTTACTGTCAGGGATTGATTGAGCATGGTTGGGGGCTGCAAGCCTGCGCCGGTCCGATATGCTCCAAAATTTCCTTTTCTGAGTATGTCACAATCTTTGGTGGGATATATTTTTGTTTTTTATCTTGCTTTTTATTGTTGATTTGATCTGTTTTCTTTTCCACTGTTCCTCTCCTTTTATTCAGGTTAGTGCGTCCTGATGAATAATGCTTTTAATCAGGACAATTGATTGATAATAATTATTCCGAGTCCTTAAAATCGGTTAATGTTCGGAGTAAATAGATAACATCGCCTACATTCACATCGCCATCACCATTGGCATCGTAATTGATATCATCTTCAGTGCTGCCATTTCGTTTTAGCTCGGATTTGCCAGGATAAACTGTTTGATTATTATTCAGGTCTATTTCAACCAGTTGATAGTAGTATTGTTTTCCTGGTTTAATCTGGAAATCTTGATACGAATATGTGTCACCGGCAATGGCACTGCCTTTTGCTGGTATGAGACGATCTGTTATTTTTGTATAGGTACCATTGAGTGTTTCACTGCGTTTAAGGATGAATCCGGCGGTGTCAATTTCTGATGTTGTTTGCCACTGAATGAGGGCGTGGTTTGATTTTGGGGTGACTGAAAAGTCTGTCAACCTGACAAACAAGTCCTCAGTCATGTTAAAAGTAACAGTTGCTGTATCAGTTAAACCATTTGCGTCTGCTACACGCAAAGTAATTACTGAAGAAGTAGATGTGGTTGCACCAGAAGCTGGTATAACTGTCATGGTAAGCGCTTTATCCACATCAGGAGTAATGGAAGAAATGGTATAGGTAGTGTTTGATCCTGACACTGAAACGCCAGATATTGTGATATCATCCGGAGTTGTAGCGGTTAAATTTGTTGAAGATATGGTCAATACGATGTCACCACCTTCTTTATCATAAAGATCAAAATAAATATTCGGGGCTGATATATCATTTGCACTTGCAACTGCTTTCAAATTTTTTATTTCAGGCGCGCTGTTTAACACATAAATGATTTCAGTTCTGGCATTTGGTGACGCACCATCGGTAGCATTTCCTGCTGCATCTCGAAATAAAACATAAACTGTTTTGGTTTCATACCCATCGGTCAATGTCCATTGTTTTGATGTAGCGTAGGATTCCCAATAACCTCCTATACCATAACCGGAATTACTGATATACATTTGTGTTGCACCATCAGCGTACAGACTGAGCGTAACCACCTGATCATTTGTTGTCTCAGGCCCACTGATACTGACATTTGATGGTGCTTTTGTATCAATGTAGTAAGGACCTTTTGTGGTTGTTGTCAGGCTGAAATTTTCAACCCATCCTTCCTCGACCATTGCTGCGATATGAAAATAATATGCACCATTACTGCTACTAAAGTCATCACTCAAGACATTTGTTCCAGTTGTTGACTTTAAAGCATTGTTCCATGTACTGTTTATTGTGTAATCCGAACTTGTATTAAAAATGTAATAGTAATATACAGTTGTACTTGTTATGCTATCGGCATTCCAACTCATACCTATTGAGGATTCGTTAGAAAAATCTGATAGTGTATGTGTTGTTGATCGTACATTTTGGACAGGATCGGGTGTGGCTGCATTTACTGAAAATGTAAAAGCCAGACTGATCATCATCAAAACAATACCCTTCTGAATAACATTCATTTTAATCTCCTTCTGATTTTTTTATATTA
>Ga0272440_1000394_pt1 | contig 37230 bp, 66 predicted proteins | sample SSMMMBAug17_FD_192440 | JGI IMG/M metagenome (GOLD analysis project Ga0272440, IMG submission 192440) | Marine sediment archaeal communities from Little Sippewissett salt marsh, Falmouth, MA, United States - SSM-MMB-Aug17 | ecosystem: Environmental > Aquatic > Marine > Wetlands > Sediment ...
AAAACAGGAAAACCAGAAGACGAGAAAGAATACATCATTACAGTTGTTGATGATGCTTTGGTTATAAGATGTGAAGAGAATGAACTGAAAGACCCTAACGGGAAACCTGTCATACCTTTTGTTGCGATGCACGACCAGCCAGTACCAGGGGAGTATTACGCTATTGGAGACGCAGAGCCTATTATGTCTCTACAGAAAGAAATGAACGATCTTAGGAATTTAAGACAGGATTACAATAACCAAGCTTTATATCCTGAATGGATGGTGCGTAAAGGTTCAGGTATTAATCCATTCCAATTAGTACATAAGCCTAATAATATAATCTTGGTTGACGATATGCAGTCTCTAGAGCCTGTTCCTAAAGACTTAGTACCTCAATCAGGTTATAGAGAAGAAGAAAGCTTAAACCAAGATATTCAGGAAACTACCTCAACTACAAATTTCGCGTCTCCTGGTGCAACATCTGCATTTACTGATACCGCAACTGGTGCGGCAATAAGACAAGAAGAACAGAATACAAGAATGAAATTAAAAGTAGAATACTTAGACGATGCCGTTAGTGAGCTTGGCAGAAAGATACTGTTGATAGTTGGCCACGAACTCGAAGATAATATTGAAATACCAGACGAAGATAATTTCCATACTGTTTATAAAGATGCTTTCAAAAAAATGGCAGAAGGATTTAGTCCACAGGTCGTTTCAGGATCAATGGCGGCTGATACCCCAAGCGAAAGACGTAACGAGGCTATAGCAAGAGGTAACATAGCTTTACAGTACGCTCAAGCTGGCGTTCCTGTTAATTTAGAAGCTGAATACAAGAATATAATGTCTGAAGGCTTTAAGGTCGGGGATACAGATTCCTTATTAAAAGAAGCGCCACCACAGGGTACACCTGAAGGCGGAGCGCCATTAATGGAAGCACCAGCACCAGAACAACCTAACCCAGAATTAGATGGACCTCCTAAAATTTAAATTATTCCAATCAGGAATGACGGAAGAAGAAAAAGAAAACCTCGCTAAACACGAGGAAGTTGAAGCTATATTTAAAGAAGAAGCTAGTAAGGTTGCTTCCACTATGTCATCTAAAGGGTTTGGAATCATCTTAGATAAAATAGTTGATGAAATGGAGGTATGTAAAAACAAATTACTTACATGTAAAGAGAAAGACCTTGCACGTTTACAATTAGAAATCAAAATAAGAAAAGAGTTCTTAGATAAATGGACACCTTATGCAGGTTGATTGCCCCAAAGTCCCTTTTCCTCCCACTTCGGTGGGTTGGGGCAACCAGCTTACATAGCTGATCTTTACAATTAACGTCTAATACTATGGATGAAGATACCTCAAACGAGGAGGTAGTCGAGGAAACCGTTGCAGAAACGCCCGAAACTACCGAATCAGAGCCTTCTAGCGAAGCAGTAGAGCCTCGAGAAGAGAAACCTCTATACGCTGGCAAGTATAAAAGTGCTGAAGAGTTAGAAAAGGCTTACCAAGAAGCTCAACGCTTAATCTCTGAACAAGGGCAAAAGCTGAAAGCCTCTGAGAATCCTTTACCTGCTGATAAACAAGCGATTATCGATGAGTTAAAAGCCTTAGGGGTTGTAACTGCGGATGACCTTAAAAAACAGCAGGCTATAATGAATCAGGCACAAAAAGACAGCCTTGAAATAAAGGAGCTTGGTTTAAATCAAGATCAAGAAACAGTTTTAAGGAATTACGCTAATAGCAGTGCAAATCTTTCTAAGAGCATGACAGAATGCTGGAATGAGTTACAGGCTTTAGCAGGAGGGAAAGTTGTTTCAAGAAAAACTACAATTAAACCTAAACCAGGTAACAAAACAGGATTTGTTGAAAAGTCCGCATCTGAACTAGCAAAGTTGCCAAAAGCGGAATACGACAAATATTGGATAGATTACGCTAATCATAAAGCTGGGATTTAATTCCTAATTTTAATGATATGGCTCGACAAATGTATCAATCGATTGCCGCTACAGACCTATCCGCAAGCCCTTCCGCAACTGAAACAATCTCAGCCCCATTCGATGGAGTCTTGAGAATTGATGAATGTTATTTGCGTGCTGGTGAAGTGGTCTTTTTAGCGTCATCAACCGTTGCTACTGTCTACATTACCGTAGGAGGTACAACCGTTGCTACAGCTACTCCGAGTTCTACAACGCTTGCAGCTATCGGAGACACTCAGGGGCTTACCGCTTCCAGTGATAAGTATATTGAGTTTTCTGCTGGTGACGACATTGTAGTAGGACATGACGTGAAAGCCGAAGGAACTACCGTAACAGGTACCACTTATTGGCATTTATCCCTTGAATGGGGTGTTTAATTCTCTAACCCAAAAGATATGAGACAATATTACTCTAGTATTGCTGCTGCTGATTTATCAGCTTCCAGTGCTACTACAGAAACTCTATCAGTTCCCTTCGCAGGAAGGTTGCTAATAGATGAAAGTTATATCAGGGTAGGGGAAGCTGTTGGTGCTGCTACTACAGCGGCTACCTGTACTGTATCAGTTGGCGGGATTGCCGCTGCTACATTAACACCCGATTCTACGGCTCTAACAGCTATCGGAGACACTCAAGTCTTCGCACCAGTAACAGGAGGTGAAAAGTATATTTACTTTGATGCCGGTGACGACATAGTTATGGCTCACACTCAATGTACTGGAGGTACTACCACTGGTACGGCTTATTTCCATCTATCGCTGGAGTTTGCCCACTAGTTATAAAAAGGAAAAGGGTAAATCTTAATATTTAATTTACCTTAATATGGCTAACTTAACAGTAACCACTTCGGCCAACTTCATTCCTAGACGTTAACTCCAAAAATTGGGAATGTAAAATCTCTTCTGATTAATCGGGAAAGCCCGACAGGGTAACCCACAACAAGTTCCACATGATCCTTAACAACATTGACAATTGAGATATAAGAATGCTACAATGTTGGTATGAAATTAACAGACCAATACATAGCAGGCTTTATAGACGGAGAAGGATACTTAAGCATTCTAAAACTACGTAGAAAATCCGCCAGAGGCGGGATATGGTATCAACCTTGTATAAAAATCTCCCAGAGAGAAAAAGATTCTGAGATATTGTGTCTGATACATGCACGATATAAAGGAACAATCAATAAAAGGAGGGTTTATACAGACAATTCACTGCCTAGCATCACACTTGATATAAAAAACAGGAAAGTAATTAAAGAAATGCTTACAAATATTCTCCCCTATCTTGTCGTTAAAAAGAAACAAGCCGAATTATTATTAGAATTTCTTGCATTGCCCCAAGTGAAAACCAGAAGACCCGAAAAACTTTTCACTATAGACGATTTAAAAGAAAAACAATCTCAATTGTACGAAGTGGCTCGAAAATTAAACCAACGTGGAATAGTTGTAGAGACTAAGTGAAGAGACTCCGAAAGGAGATGCGATAGTCCGATCTGCGCATATAGAAAGAAAAGCGCAGAGGTAGGCAGAAATGACCTACCCCCCGAAAGGGAGTAACAAATTGGAAAAATGGAGTACCGATATTATGAGAGCCACAGAAAGCAACTTAGTACTTGCAAACCTTGTTCATGACTACAGCTCAATGGTTTCAGACAATGGAGACACTATCCACGTTCCTAACCTTTCTAACCTAACTGCTAATGACAAGGTGGCTGGTGCTGACGTTTCTTTCCAGGCTCCAACAGAAACCAAAATTGACATTTCTCTAGACACGCATAAAGAAGCTTCTTTCAAACTAGAAGATATCACTAAAGTACAGTCAAATGTTGATCTAAACGCTGAGTACACAGGAAAAGCAGGTTATGCTCTTGCTAAAGCTATCGATTCTGCTTTAGCCGCTCTTGCTGCTTCTTTCTCTCAAACAAAAGGAACCTACGCAACTGCTATCACAACTGATGTGATTCTTGATTCTATTGAACTTCTTGATGTAGCAGACGCTCCACAAGATGATCGTCACTTTGTAATGAAACCAGGTACTAAACGTGACATTATAGATATCACAACTTATGTATCTAACGATTTCGTGAACGGTAAACCAGTTGAAAGCGGTAAAATCGGTTCTTTATACGGTGTAAACACTTACATTTCTAACAACATCTATAACGCTGCTACTAACGTAAATGATATGATGTTCCATAGAGATGCTATGGGTCTTGCACTTCAGAAAGCTCCTAAAACTAATGCTTGGTACAACCCTGCTGCAATTGCGTGGGAAGTTGTAACTGATACTATATTTGGAGTTGCTGAAATGAGAGATGACCACGCAGTGCTAGTTAAAACATAGTATTTAACCCATCTATTATGGCTACAACAGTTTATACAATATCCTTAAAGGATAAAACAGGTGACGATGCCTATCCTACAGACCAAGCGTCTGGCTCTGCTGTTACGGCAATGACTGCCACAGAAGAAGACGGTGTCCTTACACTGACTTGTACAACTTAATTGTTTTACACTCCACCCGTTATCATGATATAATGGGTGGTAGTAAAATCATTAACTAAAATACTATGGCAGAATCATTATTTAATACACAAGAAGACAAAACACCTGTTTGGCTTTCAAAGCCTGGTGTTGAGCCTAGGGTTTTCCCGGCAAGCGCAGTAAAAAAGCTTTTGGCTGACAAAAATAAAGGCTGGGAAGTTTGCGACCCAGAATTTACACCTAGCAAAAGAATCAGGCCAACAGATGACGGCAAAACACACGCCTCAAATAAAAACGCTAACACTGAACTTACAGGAAGACAGCTTGAAGCTAAGTTAGCGTTAAGTTTTACGGAATTAAAACAAATAGCAGAAGAGTTAGGTATAGAATCAAAACACATCCGTTCAAAAAAAGGGATGTTAGAATTACTAGAAAGGGAAAAAAAACTTTATTAAGGTTTATGGATATTAATTCACCAGATTACTACGAGCAAGTTCTACTAAGGGATAGAAAGTTTGCTACACGTTTACTTAATTTCTTTATTAGAATATTCCGTGCCATTAAGATACGCTAGCCGAGATACATCGTATATTATAGGGGAAGCAGATACAGCCGCTACATTAACAGCGGCTTATGCTGATAACCAGATTAGCTTTCCAACGCCTGAATTTGATAAGGCTACTCTTTTTGTTACCTATATACCAGCCGAAAATGCAAGGAATTTGTATATTCAGGTAGAAGGTGGGCCTACGGATAGCGATTTTTTCCCGAAAACAGCTCTTTTAGACGCTGATACGGGTGTCTCTACGCTTTTAGATCATATCGGACAGCTACCAGGTACAACGGCAAGCACAATTTATAAAAAAAGGTGGGAAATTCCAATTTCTGACAAATTTTTACGAGTTTCTGTTAAAGAAGATGGTGCTGATACGTTCGGACTAGTCACTGTTCAAATAATCCTTAGATACTTACATTAAATGAGTGAGAGTTATGCATTAAACAGCTATCAGTTAGATATACCAGGTTATACAAGAGCTGAGGCTGATGCCTTGTTTTTAAAATTGGACTGTTCAAATGATCCTTTAACGGAAAATTTGTTATTTGAGGGGCCAAGTGCCGCACAGTTCAGAAATGGCAATAGCTTTGTTTATTCAGGAGGTGATGGTTCTTTAACATTAGTAGCAACAAATAAGGTTCTAATGACTACTAATGACATTCAGTTTGGTAAAAATAACGACTCTGATATTACACTTGATTTTGTATCAACAACTAATGACGGGCAATTTAAGTGGATGGAAGACGAAGACTATTTCCAGTTCAATGATGATATATTAATGAGCGGTACGGAGTCTCTTTATTTTGGAGTTACGACCTGCGGCATTAATTATGATGGGGGGGTATGTACGTTTCAAAATACAGGAGGGAATACAACTATATCATGTGGAGGTACGCTGACTCTTAACCCCGCAAGTTATGTATATGTAGGTGATGGTACGAACACTGATTTTGGATTCTATTTTAACGGGGCAGACAATGATGGGATCTTAAAATGGATGGAGGATGAAAACTACTTTGATTTTAATAAAGGTGTTGTTATAACAGGAGATTTAGGTTTAACAGGGTCAAGAGTAACAAAAGGCTGGTTCACGGATATAGAGTCAACAAATATGCCGACAGTTGGAGGCACAAGTATACAAGATACTTTTGATGCACGTTATTTATTAGAATCTAATAATTTATCTGACCTTGACGATGCAGGTACAGCAAGAACCAATTTAGGATTAGTAGCAGGTGGTGTAGGTGATATTTGGGTAGAAAAAGCTGGTGACACAATGACTGGGGCTTTAAATATTCATGGTTCAGCCGATACAAACCAATTAGTAGTTAGAGCAAATGCAACTCAATCAAATACTAATCCTCTTATACTGTTAGAAGCTAGTGATGGGACTGATATAATGTCAATTCATTCAGATGCTGTTAGTAATCTATTTCTTGGAATTGATGCTGGTAGAAATAACGCAGTTAGTGGTGCTGAGGGTACTTATAATACTTTTTTAGGATATGGAGCAGGGTATTCAAATACTAGTGGTGAAAAGAATTTAGCTATAGGTGGGTTATCAGGCTACTACAACGAAACTGGTGATAATAATATTTGTATAGGAAAAGAGGCATATGTAGGGACGTCTGGGAATTCAGCGAGTAATCAAGTTGCAATAGGTTATTATACGTTAAAAGATAACACAACAGGCCATTCTAATATTGCGATTGGTGCATATGCGCTAAGAAATAATACTACAGGTACTTACAACGCGGGGATAGGCAGAAGCGCATTGTTTTGTAATGAAACTTCAAATTTTAATTTAGCTATAGGATATTTTTCCCAATATCTAAGCACTGCTGAAAAAAATACCTCAATAGGGTATTACTCAATGTATGAAAACACGACTGGTACACAGAATTTAGCCATAGGTGAGCAGGCTGCTAGGTATAACCAAACAGGTAGTTATAATATTTCTATAGGAAACGGTGCAGGCAGAGGCGCAAGTGGCAATTCTCATAGTTATAATACTTTTATGGGTTATCGAGCAGGCTATGACATTACAACGGGTGGTAGTAACGTGGCTTTGGGTAGTAGCGCATTAGCCAATTTGACTTCTGGGTCAAATAATATGTCCATAGGAGTAAATACCCTTCTTTTGACTACTACTCAAAGCGGGAATGTGGCAGTGGGCACTAGCGCACTTTATAACAATACCGCTGCCGGGAATCTAGCATTAGGTCATAATGCAGGATATACAAATAGCACAGGAGCAGATAACATTTTTATTGGGAGCGATAGTGGCAAATTTAAGAGCACTGGTTCATCTAACATCTGCATAGGAGATAAATCAGGGCAAGGAACTAGCGGACAAAGTGCTTATGCTAACAATACTCTAATCGGGGTTCAATCAGGATTAGCTCTAACTACTGGCTCAAATAATTTATTATTTGGCTATTTAACTGGAGATAACTTAACTACTGGTGCAAACAATATTCTTATCGGTTACGATTTAAACGCAAGTGCGGTAGACGTAAGCAATGAATTAAATATAGGTAATCTTTTAAAAGGCGATACAAGCGCAAAAACTGTAGTCCTTGACGGCGATGTCACTATCGGAAGTGGTGCTGCGGACAAGGATTATACTTTAATATTTGATGGTGAAACCAATGACTGCACGATTACATGGTATGAAGATGAAGACCAACTATATATAGATAAAGGAGTTGAATTCGGGGGTTATGTAAATATGGGTGGCTCTTTCTTTCCTAGACAAGTTGATGATGACGGGATGGATGCAACGGATGGTACAGAGGGGGAAATAGTGTATAATCAGGACGACAATAAATTTTATGGCTGTACTGTAACAGGTACACCAGCAACATGGTCAGCACTTAACTAAAATAACTATGGATACATACAAAATAGTGGATGGGAAACTAGAAATCACATCCACAGCTACAAATAAAGAAGTAAAATCACGAGATGAAATCGAGCGTGAAAAAGAAATGCTCGAACAGGAAATTTCTAATCTCGAAGATAGGATAGCCAAACTAGACGCCTTGCTCTCTGAATGTACAAAACTTAAAATTTAACCAATTTTTATGAAACCAGAAATAACACAAACAATATTAAATTTCTTAGCCAGAGTTGATCTTAAGGGCAACGAGGCAATAGTGTTTACTCAATGCGTTCAAGAACTTAACAAACTACTAGATGACAAGAAAGAAAGCATTGACAAAGTTAAGGGAAGCGTGTCAAAAGGTTAAAGAGGAAAATGGCACGATTTTCACACACGGGCTTTGTCTCGACTATTGGATTCAAAAGCACTTAGAAAAGTGCGAAAGAATGGGTGTAACACGTATAGAAATAATTACTATTCTCTCAGAATTCTACAAAAAATAGCTTACAATAAAATTAATTGTATGTTATAATTAATTAGAAAAATCATAGGCAAAAGGACCATGGGCTAAAAGGAAATAAGGGGCGTTGCGTGAGCAAGACTCCGCTATCGTTATAATATTTAAAATTTAACCCAATTTTATAATGGCTATCTCAAGCTCAAAAGGACAAAGGGAATATTATTCTATAATCGAGTCATCAGCAACTTCTGGTCAGGAAGCACGAGCAGTTGTTAATCCTGATGGTTCTAATATAGGTGGTAGTTCTTCTACAGATGGGCCAGGCGCACCTAATATAGATTCTTATACACATTACGCATTTAATTTAACAACTGGCGCAGATCAAGTGCTTGTTTCAAGTGCAGCGGATAAACAAATATGGGTATACGGATTCGGTATTTCATGCGGTGACGCAGATGGCCAAACAGTAAGCTTTCAGGATGAAGACGACACTGCTATAACAGGTGTTATGGAATTCGCTCAATATGGAGGTATGGCAGTTAGCCCTTCAGGTAACTTTGCTATGCCAATCTGGAAACTAGGAACCGACAAAGATTTAGAAGTAGATATTACTGGAGGCGATGTGGATGGATTTATAACCTACGCCATAGTGAGTGTCTAGCAAGTATGATATAATTTTAAATTATGATTTTAACAGGAAAACATTTAGTTGATTTAGCTAATAAAAGCGACCTAGTGCGTGACTATCTTGGCGTGCCTGGATGGAATAACATAGTAAAAATAACCAACAATTCTGTTCATAGGCTTGTAGGGTTCAACGAAAACGGAGATGCGATTATAAATGCACAGTTTATTGGTTCTAGGAAATACAAAGACAGACTTACTACAAACCAGATGATACGCCTTATAGAGGATGGAGCATTTAAGCACTTAGGAAAAAGATTCGGGATGGAAGAGTATTATGATGCTATATTCACCTATAAACCTACAGCAGCAAAATTTGCCTTTGCAACTACTGGTGATTTGAAGCCAGATGCCGACCCAGAAACGAGTACTGTTGATGGTTATGCTGGTGTGACTGGTCAAGATTCCGCTTGGACAGTTATAGTTAACCATGTAGGGACTCTTGCTTTCGATTCAGCGGCAAGCGGTGGATATGTACAATTTGTATCTAGTTCTACAAATAACCAATTTGCTTCAAACTTTCGCAATGCATTCCTTTTTGATACATCCTCTATAGGGGCAGGAGCTACGATATCAAGCGGGTACTTTAAAGGATACGGATCATCTAAGTCTGATGGCCTTTCTGCAACACCAACAATAAATATTTATGCCTCTAACCCAGCGTCTGATACTGCTATGGCTGCTGGAGACTATGACTCATTCGGTTCTACAGCTTTTTGCGATACGGCAATAACATATGCTGGATGGAGCACTGCTGGGTATAATCAATTTAATCTTAATTCTTCTGGGATAGCTGCCGTTGCCGCAACTGGAATTACAAAATTAGGCACTTTAAACCCAGAATATGACGTTGCTGACAGTCAGCCAAATTGGGTAAGCGGGTCTCAGAGCGTAATTTCAGGTTACTTTGCTGACAATGGATCAAATGAGCCTATTTTAAATGTAACATACAGTACAGGTAGCACTTTTAAATTTGCTACTATGATGGGCGTAGGCTAATTAACACTTTTTACAAATGACATATAAAGAGAAAATCGCAAAATTAGAGCAGTGGAAAGATGATATCGCTCCGTTACTAAGTGAAATATGCCGAGATGTAAAACGGCTTAATTGGAAGTTGGCAGTTGCAACAGGGGTGATAGTAGGAGTTAATTTTATACTTAACGGGATGGACGTGAACCTAGTAAAAGCATTTAATTCTTTAATAAAATAATATGCCAACATACAAATCAGTAGCGAAAAATGTAGTAAAAAAGCTCCCTAGAGTGCTAAAAGCAGTGCCAGGGGCTGTAAAAACAGGCTTAAAACAGGATAAAAGGATAGTTAAAGACTGTATCCATGAGAGTTTGGAAAAATTTGTGCGAGGCACTCAGAAAGTAATCCGTAAATTTAAATAATATGAGTCTAATCACTAACAGGGGTAATGTCAGGACTGATCTAAAGATTGATCCCCAGAAAAAAATTTGGTCAGATGCAACTATAGATCGCTTTATAAATCAAGGGCAACGTTGGATTATTAACGATCCATCAATGAATTGGCCTTTTGGCGAAACTATAGGCTATTTAATACCGGTCCTAGATTATCAGGAATATAGAAAATCATCAGATGACAATCCTGAGACGTTTGTTTGCCCTTATATACGATCTTTATTAGCAGGAGAGGCCTCAAATGGTACTACTATCAGATTTTCAGACCAAGTTAGCTATAATAACAACGTAGCTACCTCCCCAAGTATACTCGCAGACTATGCAGACAGATTTTGGCTTAATGCTGGCTTTAATAGCGCAGCTGTATATACTACGTTGCATAATATGGACACTTACGATGGTGATGGAACGTGGGTAGGCTCTAATGACGCTACAACGGTCGCTACAGACGCCGCAACTTATAAAGAAGGTTCAGGGTCAGTAAGTTTTACAATTGATGTATCCAACTCTACCTCAAATAAAGCCACATTAACCAATTCTGCTTTTACAGCGGTTGATATTAGTGCTTATGATTTAAACGAAGGAGGTATTATCTTATGGGCTTACTTAACAGACGCAGGAGACATAAAATCATTCGAGGTTAAATGGGGTTCGGATTCAAGTAATTACTATGCTGCTAAACAATATGAGGTTGACGTACAAGGATTAAAGTATAAAAACGGATGGAATAGAATATTTATACCGACAAGGAACAGGCAAACGGTTGGTAGCCCTGATATGAGTGGGGTTGATTACTTACAAGTTAATATAGGCTTCGATTCAGGGGAAACAGACCAAGCGTCTTGCAGGTTGGATAGTATTCAGTATGTAGATAAGTTTTTAAGATATTGGTACTCAAGAAAATCTATAGATTTAAGTGATGATAGTGATGAAAGTGATATTCCTAGTGAATATCAATGGGTTTATGAAAAATATGCTCAATATAAATGCTGGTCAATGCTAGGAGGCAGAGAGCAGAAAGCACAACTCTGTTTAGATGAGGCCAAAATGGGAAAAAATCAAATGATAGATGAATTAATGTACAACATACCTAGAGCTTTTAATATGTTACCTAAATAATGCCTAAGCAATTAGTTTTTTCAGATTTCACAGGCGGGCTTAACCAAAATGAGCCTACTACAATAAAAGACAACGAACTTGCAAAAGCTCAGAATGTTTTTTTTGATAATGATAACCGCTTAACGACAAGAAAAGGAATAGCTGACAAGTTTGAGCCTATTCCTGATACTGTTACTGTTATAGCTGATATGAACGCTTTTGATGGGGATGGTACTTGGGTTGGCTCAGGTGATGCAGGTAACGTTACTACAGACACAACGGTTAAAAAGTACGATGCAGGCTCTGTAAACTTCGATATTACTGTTACAGGAACAGCGGCGATAATGACCAACACTACGATAACCGCTGTTGACCTTACTGCGGTACAAGAAGAAGGTTATTTCACTGCATGGGTTTATTTACCGTCTATTGCTGACTTTACGAGTGTAACTTTAACTTTAGGTGATACTTTAGACACAGACGATTACGAATTAGCTGTTACCACTCAGGCGAACGGTGATGCTTTCGAGGTAGGATGGAACTTACTTAAGTGGACTTGGTCAAGTATGACCTCAGACGGTTCACCTACAGGCTCAATAGACGAAATAAGGCTTACTTTTACCTACGAGGCTACCTTTGTAAGTGACGAAGACTTTAGAATTGATGGTATATTCTGGAACTCAGGCACAACAAATACCGCAGTAGACAGTATCTATCATGTGAAACTAGATAACGATACTAGAGTAACCTTAGCGTCTTGTGGAGGTAATGTTTTTATATTAGAGAATGACAATGATTGGGTGTTATTAGCTGATGGCTATACATCCGGTGAAAAGTTTTCGTTCCTTAATTACAAGAACATTATTTATTTTAGTAACGGTACTGATAATTTTAGCTGGTATGAACCTGATAACGAGTCAAGTGCTGGATCAGTGGTGACGGAAGATGCTGATTGCCCTAAAGCTAAATACTTAATGATGGTAGCTAATACGGCTTATGCTTGTGGTATAAGCGGATCATTAAACGAACTTCAATATACCGCAGCTCTACCAGCTAACCTAGCTAATGCAGTATGGTCAGGTTCAGAGTATATTTATGATGATGATTCAAGAGAGATTATTACAGGTATGTCAAAACTACCAAGTGACGCTATAGCAGTTTATCTTGAACGATCATCTTATTATGTAGATACAGTACCAGCTACTACAGTTATAAGGCCTTTAGATTACGACGGTGGCTGTATTTCTTGGCGTACTATTAGGAGAGTAGGCAATGATACATTCTTTTTAGCAGAAGATGCTTTATATTCGTTATCTCAAAGAGAATCAACTACAGGAACATTCGGAGCTCAGACACTATCAGATAATGTATTTCCTACAATCCAAAGCGTAGAAAATTTCAGCTCTGCAAACGCTTTCAGAGGCAAAAGAGTACAGCCAGAGCATTACTATTTGAATTTAGATACTACAGGAAACGGTGAACCTGATACTTGCTTAGTTTTAAACGTAAAATTACAAGCATGGACTGAATATCAGAACGTAAATGCTAATCAGATGATAGAATACGAAGATGAAGACGGTGAATGGCATATAATTTATGCTAATGCTTTCTCAGGGCAAGTAAGAGAGTTAGAAACAGGATTTGACGACAATGGAATAGAAATAGCTGTAAAAGTATGGACAAAAGAGAATGATTTTGGTGAGCCTACACTATATAAGGAGATAAGAGAATGTGATGTAAGTGGGTTTATCAGTGAAGCAGCTACAATAGATATTACAGACGAGATAGACGGCGAAAACAACACTACTTCAAGAATACTTGGCACTTCTTTTGCAAGTGATGTAACCGCAGGTACTAGTTTACCTCTTGGGGTTGCACCTATAGGAACTCACCCATTAACAGGTGATATTGAGGTTGAAGAAACGGTAGTATTAAGCCCGTTTAATGTAAGAGCTAATATCTATCAGCCAGGCTACAAAATACAAATAAAAGCGGAGAGTGATACTATAGGCAGCCAATGGGTACTGTCTAAAGTACAATTCCAAGTGGAATCTCTTACAACTGATTATTTCCCTAATGATTCATATATTTAACCTTAATTTTTATGACAGATTTAGCCAACTACCAAACAGTTAATCAATACGAAAGTCAGATCTCTGGCGAACTTTCTTCTGGTACTACAGCACCTTTTAGCTTAGAGGTAGAAGATGCACCAGCAGTTACTTTAGACGCTGGGCAATCTATATACTTTGTGATTGATCCAGGTACTTCCAAAGAGGAAGGTATTAGAGTAAGTGCTATATCAGGTACTACTTTAACAGTAGCAGCCAGAGGCTTACCAAAATACAACGGAGGTGCAGCTACAACAACTACTCACTCAGGAGGTGCAAAGATAATAGTAACTAATAACTGGCAAGTATTCGATGATATAGCAACGGCGGTAAACTCAAAAGCAGGCAATGCAGAAGATGAAACGATTTCAGGTGATTGGGTATTCTCAAAGTCTATCAAAGTTCCTGTTTTCGCAGACGATACCGCTAGAGATGCGGCTATTGCAAGCCCTGCTAATGGTATGGAATGTTACAGAACAGATACAGGTAAGTTTGAAGACTATACAGCAGGTTCATGGGTAGAAAGAGAATCAGGAGGTACGTTTGCTAATGCTAGTACTACTGTAGCAGGCAAGGTTGAACAAGCTACAAGTGCTGAATCCAAAGCGGGTACAGACACAGGAGGCACAGGTGCTAAAACATTCGTTTCACCTTCAGATATAGCGGCCAATGTTCAAAACGCCAGTTATTCTTTTGCAGCTGATGCTGAGGCTAGTGACACTTACGCTATTACATTAGCACCTGCGATTTCCGCTTACGCTACAGGGCAAGTATTTTACTTCACAGCCAATACAGCGAACACAGGTGCTGCTACGCTAAATGTAAACGGGAAAGGAGCTATAACTATTAAGAAAAACCATGATCAAGATTTAGCGACAGGAGATATTGGATCAGGCCAAGTCGTGGGCGTGTTTTATGATGGAACGAACTTTCAGATGCTATCACAAATTGCATCTGAGGGCTTGAAATGCTATGGCGGGAAGGCAACAATTACATTAGCAGCTAGTGCTAATTACGATACCGCTGTTTCTACAGCGGGAACACCAAAAGCAATATTCCTGCATATGGGCGGGACTGCTATAGCAAACGATAATGGTAGTTATGGTTCAGGGCAGTTTAAATGCGGAGGACAGGCGATGTTTATAGGTGATACTTTGGAATGGGCAAATTATACTACAGGAATAGATGCAGGAAGCACTTTAGAATGGTCACCTTGGAGTATAGGAGATACATCTATTGCCTTTGGGCAAGCACCAGCAGCCAACGGCCATCAAATTACGGGAATAACAATAGAAAATCTTAGCTCAACAGGTTGCACTATCAGAGTGACAAACGCTAAGAGTGGCGCATGTGTTAATGGTACTTTTTACGTTGGATATACCGTTTGGGTTTAATTAATTAATTTTCATTATGGCTAATTCACTTTTACAACGAGGAACATCTAAATCTTCTGGAGGCAGAATGTTTATGTTGCCTACTCAGAAAAATCCAGTGGTGACTAAAACACCAGACTATACGTCTGCACAGGAGAGGCAACGTAGAATTGACGCGGGAGCGGCTAATCTTAACCAAAGATTAGGAGGTGTTTCTAATATTGCTCAACCAGAGCAAGCACAAACTGCGATGACTCAATCAAGAGGAGCTTTTGATCTCGCGCCTGAAACACCAAGACAGCCTATTGATGCAGACGCTTTAAAAATGAGAGCACAGCAAGAAAGCGATGTTGCTTTAGGCAGAGATGCAGAAACTAAGAAAGCACAACAACAATCCAGAGCCTTCTTTACTGAATTAGGTAATGCTAACGTATCACAGCAGGAATTAATGGATTTAACAGGCGCTACAACAGCGCAGGAAGCAAGACAAATACTAGAATCAGGACAATACGCTAATGAGTTTGATAAATTAGTAGCTAAAAAAGCTATTGAGAAACGTAAAGCTGAATTAATGACTGAAGAGGAAAGAATTAGAGCAGACGTTGAGGCTATGTACAAACCTCAATATGAAGCCGCAAGGAGATCAGCACAGCAAGCTTCAGAAACAGCTTTTAGAGTACAAGGCAGAGCAGCACAAGGAACAAAATCAGCCGAACAGCAACAAGACATAGCAGACCAAAGAGGAATGATTGAACAAAGTATAGCCGCACAGCAGAGAATGGAAGAAAGAGCCGCTTTGGCCGCAGCAAGGGGTGCAAGTGCTGAGGAAATACAATCTATTAACGATCAGGTAAATGCAGCCAAAGAGCAACGAGCAGTTGCACAACAGGAGTTAGAATTAATGCAACAAGGCTTAGATGAAAAATCACTTGCTATTGCTAAACAGCGTAATGAGGAAAGCAAATTAGCTTTAGATGCTCTTAAATCAGGCTATCAGTACGATCCTGAAACAGGCAAATTTGAAGCGCTTTCAGGTGTAGACGGTATGAAAGCAGATATGGAAGCATCGCAACAGTTAGGTTACTTAGTAGGCGCAGACGGGCAACCTGTACTTAATAACGCAGGTAATATAGTTGAAATGCCGAAAGACCCTAATGATCCTAAATCCAATTTTCAAAAAATAGAGCAAGAAGATCCATTCACAGGTGAAAAGAAAATTATTGGATATTTTGATCCGTCAACTGCCAGAACTGTTTACTATGGTGGCGGTACGGGTGATCCTAATACTGATCCTGCAACTAAGAATTATAGAGTACGTGATGCTAACGGCTCACAGTGTGGAGAGGCGGTAAACGACAATACGGAGGGAGTAATGCCAGATGGCCGTAAAATATGGTTTACTAATAAATATGATGAGAAGAAAGAATTTATTGATCCTGAAATTACACCTGAAACTGCACAACCAGGTAACACGCTAGTAATACCAATGACTGTAGGAGGCGCACTTGAAACAGGCCATGTGGCTATGGTAATTGGTGTAAGTGGTGATGGGCAAACTATATATGTAGACGAATTTAACCGAAACGGAGATGAACAATTAACAAGAGGTTCTTATTCCGTTGCTCAGTTAGATCAATATGCACAACAAACTGGTAAGCCGTGGGGCTTTTCTCCAACAAGATTTAAAGAAAATGTAAGGGCAGGAGGTATAGCATCACCGGCTGAAGTAGGTAGCGCAATGGGAGGCGGAGAGTCAGTGAGCAGACCTAATATTACTGAGAATGAAGTAAGAACAATAGCGAAGAAGATGGGGAAAAGCCCTAAGGAGGAAGAGGAAATAGTAGCCTACTGGAAAAGAACGGGGCAGGCGCCGAGAGGTAAACCATTAGGAGGAACAGAAGCTAATAGGTTAGCTGAAGGTAACGAGGCTATACAAGCGGTACAACAGATCAAAGACCTAGTAGAGGGGGGGCTCCCTGGTGCAGGTGTTGGGTTTATGGCTAGCTTGCCAGGCGGAGCTGCTTTAATGCCAGGGACTACTAAAAAGGCTGCTAAATTAAAGATAGCCTCTCAGGTTGTAGGTAGATTCTTAGAAGGCGGTGTATTAAGAAAAGAGGATGAAATAAAATATGCTGAAATGCTACCTAACGTTAAAGATACGCCAGAGGTTGCTAAAAACAAATGGAATAATGTTATGAACGTGGTTTTGGCTAACTTGGAAAACAAAATACAGTCTTATCAAAAGGCTGGATTTGACACTGTTGAGTTTGAACAGCAAATGGCTGAATTACGCAATTCGTTTGTCCCTATTCAGGAATCATCAGAAGGTATTATAAGTGGAATAACAGGTGGTAGTTCCGAGCCAAGTGGTGAAATGTCGGATGAGGAATTGTGGGCGTCTTTAGATAACTAATTTTTATTATGGCTTATACCGATAAAGAATTAAAATTTTTAAAAGCACTTAAAAAGAAGGGTGTTCCTATGGAAGAAGCATTTGAAAGATTACGCTCTGTTCAGGGTGCCAAACAAGCACCTCCAAGTGTGCAACCTAAGAAAAAAGGTTTTGACATTAAAAAAGGGCTGAAAGGATTGAAAGAAAAAATAGTTCAGCCAGCCAGTTCATTTACCTCGAATGTGATTGGCGGGACATATGAAGCTGTTGGCAATCTTGCAGGGCTAGCAGGTAAAAGCATGAAATATGTGCCTGCTATAGGGCCTATGCTTAGCCCACAGGCCCAGCAACAATTTCAAAGGGCAGGGGAAGCTGTGCAAAAAGAAACTGCGCAAGGTGCTGACTTTATTAAAGGGCAAGCTAGAGAGGCATTTGGTGAACACAGAGTAGCAGAGCCAGTTGGAGAATTCGTTGGAAGAGCTTTGCCACAGGTTGCGCTAGGAAGGGCTGTAGCTACACCAACAGGATCAGGTGTAAGGCAGGCTGTAAAAACAGTAGCAGGAGAGGGATCAAAACTTGGTAGAGCTCTGGGGTTTGTGGGTGGAACAGGTGCTAGGTCAAGCCTAGAAACATTAGCTTACTCAGGAGCTACAAGAGGAGAGACACCTACAGGAAAAGAACTAGCGGTTGGAGCTGCTTTTGATTTTGGAGCCGAAGGTTTACAGGCAGGCTTAAATAAGCTTGGGAATATCCTGTTCTCTTCCACTATCCCAAAGTCATTGAAAGAAAGAACAAAGCAGATGTTGCAAGGAACCGACCCAGGTGAGGCAGTTTCTAAAACAGGTTTTAGTATAAATCAAAAAAGTTTATATAAGAAAGTAGGAAAGGAGAGCCAGAAGATAGCTGATGAAGTTTCCGAAATGATTAGTAAGGCGGGGAAGAAAACGCAATCACTAGACAGTGTAATGGGTGATTTAAAGACAAAAGTAAAAAATAATAAGCAATTATGGAATAAACTCGGCCTTACACCACTTGATGAAAAAAAGGCTATGCAAGTTATAGATGAAATAGCCGATGAATATAGGCAGTTATATCCTGATAATCTTTCGCTTAAACAATTAGATGAATTGAAAAATAGTCTATCTACAGGATTAAAGAAGGAATTCCAGAGGGCAGCTACTGCATCTGTAAGAGCTGCGCCTGCCGCACAAATGGAAATAAGAAAAAGTATTGTGGATTATTTAGATACAAAAGTACCAGGCTATAAGCAGAAGATGACCGAGTGGGCACCGTTATTAGAGGCAAAAGGCATCCTTAAGAAGAAGGGTGCAGGGTATAGTAGGTATCTAACTTCTGTGATCGGTGGAGCTGCATATGCTGGTGGTTCGGTGAATCCTGTCGAGGCAGCGGAAAAGGCGGCGAGAGACCCTTTTAAATTTGTAACGGACTTCCTAACAGGTGCAGTACTAACAAATGTCGCAACGTCTACAGCTTCAAAGACTGCTTCAGGGGCATTGACAAAAGGTTTGGCTAAACAGCTTGAAAAAACCTACACAAAGGTAGGGCTTAAGCAATTGTTATTGGATTTAATTAATAAAGGCAAAAAGTAAATAACCTATAGTAAGCCCAACAATTAACGAACCGATAAAATCTATTTTTGTTCCCATGCCATCTATATATCATATATAATTTAAATTGTCAATACTATGAAAGCATCACAGCGTAGAAAATTTAACCGATTAGATAAAAAATCCAGAGCAAAGAATAAATCCGCTATAGCCAAGAGGGCTAAGAGAATAGCCGAAGGAAAAAGAAAGGACAAAGCAATTAAAAGCGCAGCTAAAAAGGTATTTAGTATATTCGGTAAAAAAAAGAAATCAAAGTCTAAATTTAAATTCTAACCCTTAGAATTATGAAAAGATGGAGCCAAAGAGATAGCCGTTGGAATAATACTTATTTTAATGGAGCTATTAAAAGTCCAAAAACAACTGTAGGTACTATAGGTTGTGCTGTAACGAGTGTTTGCATGGTTCATAGTAAGTTCTACCCTAGAAATCCTATAACACCGTTAGAAGCTGCTAAAACGTGGAAATTTACACGGAATGGGTTATTGATATGGGGGGAAACAGATTTCCCTGGTATGAAATTTGTTGTAAGAAAAACGGATTACAACAAGGACATGATTAAGGAATATGCAAAAGACAAAAACAAAGGCGTAATAGTGGAGGTAAACAGAAACCATTGGTGTGCTGTTTGGGGATGGTCTATATTCGGTCCTGTATTATTTGATCCGTGGGATGGTAAAATATATTGGAAAGTGCCTAAAAAATATAGGATTTCTGGCTTTGCTTTATTTTCTAACCTAGAAGAAATATGAATAAAGAGACATTGGTACGATATGCTGTATCAACCCTCATTAGCTTTCTAACAGGCTTTTTAAGCTCTCTAGCGCTGTTTTTTGGTTCTGCCGAGGGTTGGGGTGATTTAAGCTTAAAAGCTGTTCTAATGGCTAGTATCTTTGCAGGAGTACGTCTTGCGGTTAAATACTTGGCCGAATTATTGCCTAAAGTGAAAGTTTGAGACTATTAGTAGCTTTTATTCTGCTTTTATGTATGTTCGGCTTTATACTTGCGCAATTGATTGCGTATAGTATGTAGGTGTTCCAAAATAACAACACATTTTCTTGTTAGATCAAGGCTTTTTAATGTATAATAGAGATACTGGCAAAAAGGCTATGTGGATTCCGAACAACTTGAATTCTAAAAAGCGGATCAACAACCTTAAAGAGATAATGCAGAAAGGCGATCTTGTTCGTAAAAGAAGGGCAATGACGCATTCTTAATCGACTGGATGGCCTTTCAGTGTTACCCTAAAAACCCTATACGCCCCCTTAATTCGTATTTTGGGTTCTTAGTGGTGTATTATATCATATAGAACTTAATAAGTAAACTATTCCCATATATCACCTCTGTAATAAAGTTTACCATTTATTATCTGTACCAACTCTGGTATTTGCTCCCCGTTTTGATCTGTAGTTATAGTCATGCACCCTAACTGCCAGTTTGGTGTACCTCCAACATAATCAGCTTGCTTTAGGTCAGCCAAGCAGCCAGCTTCAGCAGCCCAATATTGCTTGTTACCTATAGTATGGAAAAATAACCCTTGTCTATGCGTATGATTCTGTACAACATTATATCCTGGGAACTGCTCATGTAATAGTTTGGCTGTATAAGCAGAATGTTTAGATACACGGTCAAAATGCCCAATAAGCGTGCTTCCATATTGTACAAACGCATCTTTCTTACCAGGAATCCATTTAACCCCGTACTCGCTTAATCCAACTAAGTCAGGAATATTAATAACCTCCCATAATTCAGGAGCTTTTTTTGTTAGATATTTTTCTAACCTTTTAGAGTGGTTACCCTGTATATAGTAAATATCAGCATCAGGTAAATTTTCTCTTAATTCCTGTAAAAATTCTTTTAATTTTCCTATTTCTGTTGTTATGTTTATATCTTTATTGGCTGGTGATTTATCAAAATGACTTAAGGCGTAAAAGTCTAATAAGTCACCATTCAAAAACACTCTGTCAGGATTATATTCAGCAAGCCAAGCCATAACTAAAGACAGGGCTTCAGCGTCTTCATATCTAAAATGTAAATCCCCTAAAACACAAGCTGTTTCATTTCTTATTTGACCAGCTAATTTTTTGTATTCATTTTTTGTCATTTCTGTGTTACTGTGTCTGCGTTCACTTGGTTCCTCATTCGGGTCTATGTCTAAAATAGCCTCGATTGGGGGTGCGAAAATTTCTTTGGCCATAGTAAAAGGGGTTAAGATTAAAAACCTATGATGTTTTTGTTTTGTGTTGGTATTTCTCCTAAAATGTTATAGAGCTGTTTTTTTAATTGTTCGAAGGTTTCTTCGTCTGGATATTTTAAAAGAAGCACAAGGGCATTCCTAACCGCTTGTACTTCGGTATGTTTTTCTGCCAGCTCATTGCAATGATTGTCTAAAATAACAATCAAGCCTTTCACTTGATTTTGGAGTTCATTTGGTTTCACGTTACTATTATACCAGATCAACAACCAATTCAACAAGTGAATTAACCGCATCTGCTAGCTCAATATCGTCGTTTTTATAACATTCTAAGATATTAATAAGAGCTACTTTTATTTCTTCGGGGTCTTTCTCCAGACTTTGCTGTAACTCACCAGTGCTATGATTAGTCTCGTGTTCAGATAATCTATCTTGAATAGTATCCATAATATTATCTTAAAAATTAATTTCATATTTCAATTTCAATTGGTATAGGTAAATGTGCTTCAGTGTGGAATTGACCAGCTTTACAGGGTGGCCCTACTAATAATACATGCAAAGTTACTTTATTATCAACTTTGTCTACTATCATTAATCCTTTAAAGGTAACATTATTTATTTCAAGTTCAAACTTTATAGGTTCTGTTCGTGAATTGTCAGGCATCTCTTTAACAACTTTTTTTAATTCACTTTTTACACCTTCTAAAAACTTATTAAAATTCTCTAATATTAGTTTATCTCTTTCTGCTACGTTTTCTGGGTTAGCATACCATTCAGGAAGCTTCTCAGGGGCTTTTTTAGCCTGTTTAACGTCCGTGTTTGAATCTTGTGTACTTGTAGGCTCAGGAGTTTTTTCAGGAGCTGTAACAGGCTGCTGTGGATAATAGTGGTTTATTACACAGCTTGCGACTGGCGCAACGGGTGTAAGCATAGCCATGATAGCTATACGCCTTGCCCATATTTTTAATCTTGAAGGGTTTAACATCTTGTTAGCCTCACTAAGGGCTATTTGTTTTATCTTTTCATCTTTGGCCATTTGTTTGTCTATTTCTTTTAGTTGTTTAGGTGAAAGAGCCTTACGATCATATATTTTACCGTCAGGCATCCCTAAATGTGTAGGTTTATTCATGGTTCACTTGGTTATATAGCTCTATTATATCATTCTTTACTTAATTCCTTAAGGATTTTCTCGCGGATCACAGCTTCGTCCTTCTCTTTTTGCTCACGTTCTTTCTTTTGTTCGGGTGTTTCTCTGATTTCTTCTAGTTGTTTATCCATATATAAGCAGTTATGTGTTAAGGTTATTGCACCAGCCGCAGCACCTCCAAGAAGTGCCAGTACTGCTAGTACTCTTAGTTTTTCAGATATTGAGGGTTCCTTTGGCGGTTGGTATATTTCAGTCATTGGTTATCAATTTCAGGCACTTTTACGCCAGGGTTTAGACTCAGCATTAAGGTGTATCCCCGTATCATCTCGAGCACAAATAAGTGATCTGTATTGAGATTCCCTTCAGCTACAAGTTTAAATAAAAGCTTAATATTATGTCTGCATCTCTCAATATCTTTTAGCCGCTCAGCCATATTAACAAATCTAATCCTGCCTTGAGTGTCTTTATGAACAGCCTTAAGAATCGCATCCATCATCTCCAATTCATCCTCTATCTCTTTGTAGTTCTCGAAAGGTATCATGTTCTCTTGGTTTAAATATCCTTTGGTTTTGTTCTCGTACAGCTTTTAGATAATCGTAAGTTTCTTTAAGCTCTTTTATCGTATCTATTATACCATAGAATAGTTCGCCTATGTTGTATTTGATTTCACCAAGTTTTATAGTATTAGTTATTGGTTAAAGGTTATTCTGTCAAATAGTCTTTAAATATTTCTACAACGTGGTCTATAAACTGCTCCCTACTTATTTCTTGATGAAAATCATTACCATAGCAATTTATCCACTCATCTAATGCTATTCCTTTCACCTCATCTTTTTTAGAAGGTGTTATAATTAAGCAGTCATCACAAATAGGCAAAGTTTCTCCATCTGAAATCCAGTCCATTTCAAGATTACATTCTGAACAGTTTGTTTGGTAGGTATCAGCCATAGTATTAGTTATTGGTTAAGTAATGCTTCAATCTGTTTTAGTCTCCTTACAAGGTGTTTAGCTTCTGTAAATGAGGTCATTGCCCACTCTATTCTTAATCTTAAATCTTCGAGTTCGTTTTTAAGATACTCAGGAGGCTCTAAAGTTAAGAGTTCATCTATTCTTTGATTAATATCAATATGGATTGTATTAGATATTTTAGGTTTCATAGTATTTAAATAATAATATCTTTCCATTCGTCAAGTTCTTTTTCTATCCTTTCTGCACAGTCATCACAAATACCATGTGAGATTAAGTATTCAGTCTTGTCACGGGTTTCTGCAATGAGCTTAGATTCTTCATCCATCCACTCGTTGCACCACGAACACTTTCTAATCAATGGTTTGTTTTCTAGGTATTTCATAATATATGTTCTCTTATAGACATAATGAAATCAAAATATCCATTTAAAACTTCTATATCCAGGGTTTCATTAATCAGCTTGCGGTAGTAAGGTATTACACCTAAAGCGGTTTCTAAGGATTCTAGTTTATCTTTGCGGTGGTGGATTCCTCTAGTGTGTTTAACGTGAAAGATTTTAGACTGTAGGTCCTTTTCTAGGTGGTCGAGTTCTTCGATGATTTCTGATTTATATTTCATAGTTTACAAAGAATTAAAAAGGGGTTTACAAAGAATTTGCTTTAGATTGCAGTTTACCGCAATGCTGGCATTTAAAATAGTTTAATTCTTTTGAGGACATAACTTGAGTCTTACATTCTCTACACATGTTTAACTCGTATGTTTTCTCAGTAAAGCCTTGTGATATTAAAGTTTGTTTATCCATTTATTTATTGTTATAGATCCAATGTACATTATAATACCAAGCTTCTGCCCTGTCGTTTCCGCTCCATTTAACAGCGTCTTGGTATGTAGGTATTCGGTTACCGTAGTGAGTACGCCAAATGCGCTTAAAATCGTCTATACTTGCTTGTTTGGTTTCGTAACGTTTAGGCTCCCTATGTCCGTTTACCCAGGTCATGATGCCGAATCCGTTATTGTGAGTCTTGCCGCAGCCCAATGTAAAGTCTTTTGTTTCTTGAAAGGAAATTGCGTAGGCTAATCTGTCTAAATCCACTCTGTCTATATCCCAATTATACTCGGTTGGTACAGGGACGTTAAACGTAATTGCTGCGTATGCTCTCTTTTCTGCCAGTGAGAACACTAAGAACATAGCAAGTAATATAAGCGTGATTTCTCTGTTCTTTTTACAGAACATAAATCTTAAAATGTTAAGGAGTAACCTCCGTGGATAACTAGTTAGTTGGATAAATTTATTCATTTGTTTTTTTGTTAATTGATAAGATTTTAAAATTTACTCTCCTTTTATTAATCCTTTTAAAGTATTGCTCTACAACCTCAGGTAGGATTAGTGCTGTGATTGTAATGGTTAGCACTGTAAGTGCCATAAAAAAGTTTTCGATCATATTTTTGTTTTAAAAATTAAAGTAATGTAGTAATGCAAGTATTGCTATTAAAGATACAAGCATTGGTAATATGTAAAGGTATTTAAGATGTTTCATTTTTAAGCTGGTTAAGTATGTCTATGTCCGAATAAAAAAACGGGTCTTTTACGGTTCCTATCTCTGTTCTTGTTCCTAGCTGAGTAAAGTTAAACAGTAGTTGAAAGAATCTTTGGTTAGGATATTTATTCCAGAGCTTTTCTATAAGCTCTAATAGTTCGTGTTGGTGTTTTTTCATGATCCGTATTTTATATAATTAGCCATGTCGTCTGCTGATTCAAATTTAGTGCCTCTTTTACCTGTCATTATTTTCCATAAAGGAGTATGTAAATAATATTTTTCGTAACCAGTTAATTCCGTTTTTTGGTTTAATGATAATAGGTATTCTAATGTCATATATTTAATGTTAATGGTTTATTTTTTAAGCTCATTTTCCTTTAATTATAAAGTCAGTCCATTCTAGTATCTCTGCTTTTGTAGTATCTGATAGCTCTTTGCCTTTTTCTATAAACGCTATAGCTACTCCATGTCTCACCTTCCCTTCTGCTATTGCATCCCAGTCAGGCTTCTGTTGCGGTTCGTACTCTTGGGTTGGAGGTGGAGGGCAACTCTGGTTCATTTCTTTTAGAGCAACATCTGTCATTTGTTTTAGTTGCTCTTTTTTTGTTAGCAACTTGTATTTCCAGTTGTTAAATCCATCATCACTTTCTACAAGTTCAACTTCTATAGTAGCGCCTATACTAGGTAGAAATTCCTCACCCCACACCATGTTTCCCCACCATTTATCATTAGACTTAATAGATACATACCAGCCAGCAGTACCATCATCTAATTTATATTTCGTACCATCTTTTTTATGGTCTCTTATAATACAGTTTTTATCTGTTAATGTTATTTTCATGCTTCTGGTAAGTTAAGAAATATTTCCATAATCTCTTTCGGTGTCTTATCCGGGTTTTCTTCATTAAGCCATTCTATGATTTTAGTATTTTCGTTGTTGCTCATGGTTTTTAATGGGGGGTCGCACAAACATTAATGAGTCTTCAGCTTTCGCATCTGATCTTGGCTCCCCCCATCCGTTATTTATTAAGTTTTTTATCTATTACTTTATTTAATTGATCCCATGTTTTATGTAAAGGGTCATTAGTCATTTCTTTTGAGAGGTCGTGTAAATGTCCTTTGTCTAGGTGCATTAACCTAAGCTCTCTTTGGAACTTTTCAAGGAGTCTATAGGTCTCACGTTGCATATGAGTATAAGCTTCATCTTCAGCGGCCTCTTTATATAATGTATTTGAATTAAACATATTATTAGGGGTTAGTTAGACGGTTAGAAGGTTGTCAGCTTGTTATGATTTTTGCTGCTCGTTTTCTGTTTGTCTATCTCTATATTACTCTTTTTGGTGAACAAAGTCAATACTTTTTTACTATTCACGCTTGACAAATGGCGAACAAATTATCTTGACATTTGGTTGCATCTGATATAAAATGCTTGCGGAATTTAATAAAATACTATGGAAAAAGTAAAAGAATCTGACAGGCGCATCCTTTTCCTTATTAGAAACTATTATGCGGAAAATGGAATAATGCCTACATATAGGATTATACAGGAAATGGCTGCTTACGCCTCTGTTAATTCTGCTTACAAGCTTGTTAAACGCCTGATACAGGCTGGATATATTAAAAAATTAGGCAACCGTTTAGCTCCTGATAATTTATACTATGACCAATGATCAACAACTTATAAAATTAGATCAGGCCAGTAGGCTACTCTCTGAGGTTAATTCGGTAGAGCAAGCAAAAGACATTATAGACATTGCACAGGCTGGCGAGGTTTATGCCAAGAGGGTGTTAAAAAGCGAAGAGGCTGAAATGTATGCTCGTGCTATTAAATTAATGGCGCAACGTAAGGCTGGGTGCTTTTTGAAAGAAATGCCCAAGGTACAAGGTGCAAGGCCAACGGGGTTACCTGATGGTACCCCGCAATTAAAAGACATAGGCATATCCAAGAAACAGTCATCTAATTGGCAAAAGCTTGCTGAAATACCAGAGGAGACCTTTGAACAAGTAAAGAGCGGTAAAAAAACTATAAAAAAGGCAACGCAGGAGATAAGAAGGGCAAAAAGGATCAACGAAGCAAAAGTCCTAGCTGATAACACTAAGCTTACAGATGTATCATTGCTTAATATTGACTTTAGAAATATAGAACTGGAAGACAGTTCAATTGATTTAATTTTAACTGATCCACCATATCCAAAGGAATATTTACCTCTTTGGCAAGATCTGTTTAATATGGCATCTAAAAAATTAAAAGATGGTGGGTTCCTCGTGGCGTATTCAGGACAAATGTACCTAGATAAAATAATGAAAATGGATAGTGCGTTAGATTATTATTGGACTTTTTGTTTAAAGCATAAAGGTGCATCACAAATTGTAAATGGTAGGAATGTGATGTGTGGATGGAAGCCTATATTAATATTTCAAAAAGGTATAAAAAAACTACCATATCCTCCTATAGATGTTGTTGTTAGTGAATCAAGAGAAAAAGATGGTCATGAATGGCAGCAAAGTGAATCAGGTGCAGCTCAGTTGATAGAGATATTCTCAAAGCCTAGTGATGTGGTTTTAGACCCTTTTATGGGTGCTGGTACTTTCCCTTATATCGCGCATAAAATGAAACGCAAAGCCATTGGCGCAGAGATAGACAATGCCTCTTATTTAATATCTAAAGCAAGATTTAATGACTAGACAAGAGCAGACTAATAACAGAGATTTGACTGTTTCAAAATGGATACGTGCAAAGCTACCAGATAGTTCAACTGGCTTTTTGGTTTCCGATTTAGATTTTATTTTATACAACTGGAAAACACAAAAACTAATGCTCCTTGAGGTTAAACAGTTTGGCTCTAAGCCTAGAAAGTGGCAGAAGAAATTGTTTGCGATGCTGCACAAAATAATTTATACAGGTGTTAAGGTGTTTAACGCTCAAAAAACATTTGATATTAATTGTGAATATGGTGACTTAGAATATCTTGGCTTTCATTTAATAACTGTAAACGGAAAGGATTTTAGTGATGGTGTATTGTTTGACAACATTAAAGTAACCGAAAGCGAATTAATTGCTAGGTTATCATTTTAGTATTAATTTGTGCTATAATATACCTATGAAAAAATTTAATAAAAAAATCAAGGTAACTCAGAACATTAAATGTAAAGTATGCGGTGATGTAATACAAAACGTATATGTTGATCCACCTGGCAAAATGCAAAAGAGATGCTCGTGCAATACTTAACCCCTAAATTATGGAATTCAAATGCTACAACCCTAGGTTAAAGACCTTAACTTCCGAAAAGTCTTCGGCTCGTCTTTGGTTAGACCTTGAACCTGATGAAGTACCGGAAGTTTGGAAATGGATTCAGGAATCAGAGGAAACACTTTATAAAGTAAATATAGAGCCTTATGTCATCGGCACTTAAAAAGAAAGCTGACACCCTTTTTAGTAAGTATATACGCTTAAAATATGCCGACAGTAACGGTTATGTTAAATGTGTAACCTGCGGGGTTAAAAAACATTACAAGGACTCAATGGACGCAGGACATTACGTTCCTAGAAACCATTTAAGCACAAGGTGGTTAGAAACCAACGTACACGTTCAATGTCGGGGCTGCAATCGGTTTGGAGGTGGGAGGTTAGATGAATACGCTTTGTTCTTAACAAAAACTTACGGTAACGAAGTCTTAGATTACTTAAACAAAAAGAAACATACTACCTGTAAGATGACCAAAGCGGATTATGAAACATTAATTGAAGATTTAAAGTTGAAAATAAAAGAATTAGAAGGTAGAATAGCTTAGGTAGCTTGCCCCTGCTAACCAGTGCGCTTGAACTATAGTAAACAGTGCACAAAGCCGTGACTTGATCACCACGGAAGAGGGGCTTTAAAAAAACACTTTACTTTTAATTTAGAATTTGATAAGATAATTAATGTAGAAAGATAAATCCAGAGCCTTGCTAACGGGGTAGACGGTGTGCATCGAGACAGGTGCAATATCTTTCTACCACCTCTATCTCGTTAGCAGGGTTTTATTTAATTACTAAATACTGGGGGTAAGGCTATAAGCATAATCCATCAAACCTCCCCTGGATGCTGACATAAGTAGATGGTGAAAAAGCACACGTTCAACTCCTTAATACGGTTCTCTATACTGGGTCATAATCGAGCAAGGCTAGGAGAAAGAGAATAAAACTGTTGATATGGATTGGTTGTAGTGGGGGCGAGGGTATACTCGGACAGAAAAGCTTTACTGCTGATAACGTTATCCAACTACCTTGCGTTATCAGATTGCCACCAGGCACATGGACGTGACCTGAGCTGAGAGTAGGTAGTGAAGTAGCACTCCTGGAGAAAAAGGAAACAAGTGTGAAACGGATAAGCTTTTAGCTACCACTGTACCTCTCGGACAGAAGTTAATGCAATAACATGAAAACATTTAAATGTAAATGATGAATGAAGTAGAAAAGAAAATATTCTGTGATAAGCTGAACATGGCACTTAATGGACAGTTTTACACAATCGAACTCCTTAAGCACATGTACCGTGATGAACCAGAAGTACTTAACTACTTAACAAAACAACCATGGAACTCGCAATTATAATTATTTTAGTGATTTTTATACCGAGCACACTATTAGCGTTTATCTGGATGGCTTGTGCAATAACTGAAGCGCTGAAGGAACTTGAAACATTAAAGGAGGAAAAATACGATTATTACAACGACCTAAAGGATTTATATAATTTTTTAGACATAGAATACCAAGCCGCCAAGCTCGTCAAGAAGAAGAAATAACTTAAATAACTATGAAACCAAACAAGAAAACAAAGGCACTACTTAAGAAAAACTCTATGAAGTTTTCTATTACAGAGGTGTCACCACCTGAGCAATATATTAAATTCCCAGAGGTGGTGAAGAATATTTACCGCGTACTTGTTTACGAGAACGATGAAAAAGCAGCACAGTTTTACATTACTGATGATAGCCTGCTAGACAAGAAAATAGAAGAAAGTATTACTTACTTAAAGAAACATGAAACGTAAATCGTATTACAGAATGCTTGCAGAAGCTAACGGTGTTGATCCTGATGATAAACCTTTTAACGGTGGAGCTACTATGAAAACACTAAGAGAACAGTGGCGTAAGGCAGGTAAGTTAGCTAAATCGTGGAGAAGTAAAACTATTAATTAATTTACTTGGAAATTAGAGTATGCTATAATGGTTCACAGTAGAACTTAACTATGAACCAATGCAAGTATATATATGCGATAAATGCGGTGATAACATTCCAGAAAGACAAGTTTGGCATGTTAACGCTATGAGTTACTCAGATATACTTGAAAAGGATTTTGAATACGAATACTGCGAAGTTTGCTTTAATAAAATAAAAGAAATCTTAGAAGATGAAACTGACTCGTGATGATATCAGGAACTTACAATACAAAAGCCTCTCAGAACACGAATTAGAGGCCATTAAAGGCGAAATACTGCTTGGTTTCGCAGAACATGTGGGAGGACTGCCTGCAAGAGCATTCCAAAGCGGAGAACACACATTAGTATTTAATTATTTTATCCAATAGAATTTCTATTTACTTGTCAGAACTGTTTAACCAATTTCAGCCGTAACATGAATTTCGGCTCTAAACCAAACAACGTAAGATGCGTTAAGTGCGGTAAGAAAGTAAAAGGAAAACTAGTACCGCCTTCAGTACATTTTAAAGGAAAAGACTTCGCTGCTAACAACAAATAGATGAACACTAAAGTAAAAGCCACTGATCCAAAAATACCAGATAAGAAAGATGAACTCTTATTAACAAAAAAAGAACTATTTTTAGAAGCAGTCAGATTAACAGAACCAAAAAAGAAACAAGAGTATAATAAACTTGAAGAAGACATAACAAACCTTTACTATTTCTTACAGAAACTAGCAAAGAAACACAACTTAATTTAGTCAAGGCTTAAACTATGGGCAAAGCAATATGTAAAGAGAACGCATCCGAACTGGGAAAGAAGGGTGTAGCGGCAAGAGAAAAGAACAAAGAAAACCTTTGGGCTTTTCTAGCTAGTGGTGGAGCAAGGCAATATCATGAGAAGCTAGAGCAGTTAGCTAATAAAGAAAAACTGACTAAACCAGAGCAAGAGTTTATGGATAGAGTAGAGAAGTTGTTCCCTTATGTTAAACCACGTAAGACTGACATAACTACTGATGGAGAAAAAATACCACAACCTATAATTAATGTTCCAAGAAACGACAGCAACTAGGAAGGTGATAGCAATGAAAAAAAGGATAAGGGCTATACCTGGCGGTACTAGTGCCAGCAAGACCATATCTATTCTTTTATACTTAATAGGATTAGCACAAAGCGATAAGACACCAACACTAACCAGTGTAATAGCAGAAAGTTTCCCGCATCTCCGCCGTGGAGCTATGAGGGATTTTTTACGTATAATGAAAGAACATAATTATTTTAAAGATAAGCTATGGAATAAATCAGAAAGTACATATGTATTTGAAACAGGAAGCAAGATGGAGTTCTTCAGTGCAGATCAGCCAGAGAAACTGCGTGGAGGCCGTAGAGATCGTTTATTTATGAATGAGTGCAACAACATACCATTCAGTGCTTTTGAGGAATTAGAAGTAAGAACAAAAGAATTTATTTTCTTGGATTGGAATCCAACCAATGAGTTCTGGTATTACACAGACCTGAAGCCTACAAGAACAGATGTAGAAGAACTTACATTAACTTATTTAGACAATGAAGCGTTAGACCAAGAGATTATTGATTCTATTGAACAGCGTAAGGATCGTAAAGCTTGGTGGACTGTTTATGGTTTAGGGCAGTTAGGAGAAATAGAAACAAGAATATACACAGGCTGGGAAATAATTGACGACATACCACACGAAGCGAGACTAGAATCAAGAGGTTTAGACTTTGGTTACAGCAATGATCCAACCTGTTTAGTAGACATTTACAAATACAACGGTGGTTACATTGTTGATGAACTCCTGTTCCAGAAAGGTATGCACAACAAGGATATAGCGCAGTTTATATTATCCACTGAAAACAACACGGTTACTATCGCTGACAGTGCAGAGCCTAAAAGTATTGATGAGATTAAACTTTACGGCGTTAATATCAAGCCTGCTATCAAAGGCCAAGGTTCTGTTAATAAAGGGATAGATTTCGTACAATCACAAAAGATGTCAGTTACCAAAAGATCAGTTAATGTGATAAAATCTTATCGTAATTATTTATGGCAGACAGATAAGCTAGGTACAATATTAAATGATCCGGACCATAACTACTCAGATGCTATGGACGCTGTGCGTTATGGAATGAGCTTATTTCGTGCCTCAGACAAAGAAATACATTACGACTATAACGACATAATGAAAGACATCTTATGAACATTGCTGATAGCGCAAAAATAAGGAAAGATGTCAGGCTAGATGAACTTGGTGATGGCAAGATTGTAATTAAACATAATGCAGCAATAGGGGAAAGATCAATAATAGCAGCTAATGAATCAGTAGTTATTGGAGAGTTCGCAATGCTTGCACCTAATGTTTATATATGCGATACTGATCATGGATATGAAGATATATTAACACCTCCGATGTGTCAGCCATTAAGAAAGCCAAGACCAATAGTCTTAGGAAATAATTGTTGGGTTGGTATAAACTGTGTTATACTGGCTTCAGTTGGTAAGGGGTCTGTTATAGGTGCTAACTCAGTTGTTACTAAAGATATACCTGATTACTGCGTAGCGGTAGGCCAGCCAGCTAAATGTGTAAAAAGATATAACTTTAATAATAAACTATGGGAAAAGGTAAAATAAAAACATTAGTAATTGGATTACCAAACGCAACAGGAACAGTACCAAGTGATTGGGCTGTGATGTTAGCGGCTATTTGTACTCACTTAGCCACAAAAGGAATAACATGTAAGATGATCGGAGTTGATCGTTCTTTCGTTGATGCAGCAAGAAACGAGGTAATTAAAATAGCCAAACAGTTTGATGCTGATGCTGTATTCTTTTTAGATGCTGATACTTATATACAGCCTGACGGTGTTTGGAAACTTATAGAAATGGACAAGGATATAATCAGTCCACCTGTAGCAGATCGTAAAGGCGGTGTGCTTTTAAATGTCTTAGATGATTACTTAGTTAAAAGAACAGCAATAGAAAAAACAGAAAAGGTTAAAGCAATAGGCTCAGCATGTACTCTGATTAAGCGTAAAGTTTACGAGAAGTTATTGGAAGAGTACGCTACGCCTTATGAATTCCAAATAGCTACAACAGATCAAGGCAAGAAGATACCAATAAGCGAAGATATAGGATTCTGTTTAAGGGCTGAGAAGTTTGGATTTGAGACATGGGTCTGCAAAAATATAAAGACTCAACACCTCGGGAATCCGATTAAATATACTTATGATGGTTGAAACGTGGACTAATATCGACGGCTATAATGGAGAGTATGAGGTGAGTAGTCTTGGAAGAATTAAGAGCTACAAAAGATACCCAGAAGGTAGGATTTTAAAATGTGGCAGTACACCAACAGGGTATAGAGTAGTGACTTTAAGTAAAGATAATGTGCTTCAATATTGTTCAGTCCATAAATTAGTGGCTTTACATTTCATCCCATACCCTGAAGTGGAGAAAATATACCAAGTTAATCATAGGGATGGTAATAAAGAAAATAATGATGTAAGCAATCTTGAATGGGTGACTTGTAGCGAAAATCATAAACATGCCTTTAGAACTGGGTTGCGTAACCCATGTTGGGGTTATCGCCCTAAAGGAGAACTTAATAATCAATCCAAATTAAATGAGAAGCAAGTAAGGGTTATCAAATGGCTTAGGGTAATTAACCCAAAGTTATCAGACTTAAAGGTTGGTAAGATATTTGGGATGAGTGAGTATACTATGTTCTGTATAAGGCATAATAAGACTTGGAAACATGTAAAAATATAACTATGAAGGATAAACTTATTAAATGGCAAACTTACAAGATGGGTTTACCTTGGGATATATTCTTTGTATATGAGCGCATGAAAATTGATAACTCTGTACACTTCAGAAGAAAGGTGAGAGGCGAGAAATTATTAGAATCTATTTGCTTAAAATGTGATAAATTTCTATGAAGGATAAGATAATAATTTTGGCCGCAGGTGAAGGCACTAGATGGAATAACTATCTAGGAACACCTAAACATCTATTAAAGATAGATGATGAAACTTTACTAGAAAGAACAACACGCCTATTTAAAGGCTGTGACATTGTTATCGTTGGCCGTGATGATAGGTACAAGGTCGAAGGTTCTACGCTTCATATACCTAAAGAAATAGGATTACATGATATAAACCGCCAGACGTTCTATTCACAGGATTTATGGAGCAAGGAAGGTAGGACCATTATCGTGTTAGGGGATGTTTTCTTCACCGAAGAAGCCGTTAAGACGATCAGAGGTTATGAGGGAGATGATATTAGATTTTACGGCAGACATAAGGAAGGTAAGATAAATAAATGCCCTTGGGGTGAATTATTTGCGGTTTCATTCCTGCCTAATCATCATGATGAAATCATTGCATGCCTACATAAAGCTAGCAAAATACTCAAGCATAACGGCATGTTAAACAACTGGTGGGAGTTCTACAGATATTTAGATGGCATTGATCCTATGGTTGATGAAATAGGTGATAGGTTTGTTGAGATCAATGACTGGACGGATGACTTTGATAATCCTGAAAATTATGTGATTTGGTCACATTATTATAAAAAAAGAAATGACAATAGACGTAATAATTCTAAGTAACGGGAAGACACCTGAGTTAATTGAGATGACTCAGAAGTGTATAGACTCTTGCCATGACTCTGAAACAGAGCATGAGTTTTGGATTAAAGTATTTGAACAAACGGAACATGAATACGAAAGTGCAGAAACCATAAACTACGACTGTCCTTTTCACTATAATAAGTTAATGAATATCGGAATAGCTTTAACTAAACACGAATGGATATGCTTATGTAATAATGATCTTATCTTCCACAAAGGTTGGCTTACTGAATGCCTTAAGTATAAAGATAAATATATGTCAATGTGTCCTGATGAGTTTAATTATGGCGGAGAGCCTGAGGAAGGCTATAAAGTAGGTCAGCGTGGACAATTTAAAGGCCAATGTATCCTGACTAATCGTAAATTGTACGATATTATCGGTAAGATAGATGAATCAGTTAATTTCCATTGTTCAGATCATGTAATGGTTGACCAAATTAAAAAAGCAGGAATTAAACATGCTTTAATCAAAGATGCTTACGTTGAGCATTTAGTACACGCAACTTTAAAGACATGCAGCGGTGAGGAAAAGATACATTACTGTGACGAACAAAGCAGGATTTATTCCGAGAGTTTAGGTGAAGGTAAACTAATAATTAAATAATGCACGACAATTGCTACCAAATCATGGAGAGATTTTCTAGATATTTCGTTACCGATGATATGTTTGTGTGTGATGTCGGGAGCCTTGATGTCAATGGTACATTTAAGGATTTATTTGAGAATTATACAGGTATTGATATTGTCGAAGGTAAGAATGTCGATCGTGTTGTTAAGCCTTACAACTTTGGCGACCAGTTATATGATGTTGTGATATCGGGGAATTGTATGGAGCATGTAGAAGATTTACATAGGTGGAGTAAGGCAGTAAAAAAAATAATTAAACCTGGTGGCTTCTTGTGTATCACAACGCCATGGAAGATAAACGAACACCGTCATCCTATTGATTGCTGGAGAATAATGCCGGACGGAATGAGGTGGCTATTTAAAGACATGAAAATAATTGATTGTGGTAAACAAGATATTGATACTTACTTAATAGCTAGAAAATGAACCTATACAGATCAAAGTGCGAATCATGCGGCGATGAATCATATATATTCCCAGACCAGATAGCGGAAATAAAAAAGAACGACAACCTAGCTTTACACAAATACTGTAAAGAAAAGCTTTATATCGGCGCACCTTGGTTTTGTGTTAAGTGTGATGCGTCTAAAAAAGACGGGAAGAGATGTAAAATATCAGCTCATTTAACAGGTGACAAAGCTAAGAATTTAATTGAAATCCGTAACCGTGGTGCTAATTTAGAAAAAATGGGTTTCTATCTACCTAAAGATATAGTATAATATTTAATGGGAAAGGGTTTAATCTAATTAAACCTATGGCAAAAAACAATCTGAGTGCTGAAGAGCAAAGCAAAATAATTCAGCATGTTACTAACTTTAAACAAGATATTCTGCAAGCTACAGAGAATTTAAGGAATGTGTGGCTTGAATTATATAAGAATTATCGTCTTTTTAAAGCTCAAGATAAAAAGGCTTGGCAGTCTAAGCTTTGGATTCCGAAAACTTTTACAGCTATTGAGCAGATAGCAAGCAGAACAACAGCGCATAATCCTAAGTTTAACTTAAAAGCCTTACAAAGTTCAGCATTGCAGTTTTATACAGCTAATCAGGCCGAGATAGATGAGACTATAGCAACTAATAAAGAGGCTGAAATAAATCCAGAGGTAGTACCAAAAGAAATGCCAGAGCCTAAAGTAATGTCTAGTAGAGACATACTTGAAGCTTATTTGTTGTATGTATTTACAGAGCAGAAACTTAAACAGAAAATTAGATTGTGGGATAAGGGGCGTTTAATATATGGTACTTATCATGTAAAGATTTCTACAGACGTTCTTACCGAAACCAGAAAGAGCAAGAAAAAGAAAGATGACGGCTCTTACGAGGAAGTGGAAGAAGAAATATTTAAAAACGTTTTACCGGATATTAACGTAGTAGATGTATTTGATTTCTTAATCCATCCGTTTGAAAGGAGTGTAGATGAAGCTTACGGTGTTATTCACAAGAGGGACGATGTAAGTTTAAATGAATTAGATGATGAAACTTATTTTAATTTAGATTTAATAAGCTCTGAAAGGAGTTCAGGCTTAGATTTAGAGCCAGAGGAATTAGAAAAAAGGAATATCATAGCAACTAATGTACAAAAGAAAATAAAAAAAGATTCGTTTTGCTTAAATGAATACTGGGGTAAGTATTCCAAAACAGGAAAACCAGAAGACGAGAAAGAATACATCATTACAGTTGTTGATGATGCTTTGGTTATAAGATGTGAAGAGAATGAACTGAAAGACCCTAACGGGAAACCTGTCAGACCTTTTGTTGCGATGCACGACCAGCCAGTACCAGGGGAGTATTACGCTATTGGAGACGCAGAGCCTATTATGTCTCTACAGAAAGAAATGAACGATCTTAGGAATTTAAGACAGGATTACAATAA
>Ga0272440_1000395_pt1 | contig 37202 bp, 18 predicted proteins | sample SSMMMBAug17_FD_192440 | JGI IMG/M metagenome (GOLD analysis project Ga0272440, IMG submission 192440) | Marine sediment archaeal communities from Little Sippewissett salt marsh, Falmouth, MA, United States - SSM-MMB-Aug17 | ecosystem: Environmental > Aquatic > Marine > Wetlands > Sediment ...
TGATTTGTTATCCACATTGATACTGTCGGACTTATTACACGACTATTTGTATTATTATATGTTAAATTTAAAAATGAGGCTCCACAAAAATAATTAAATACATCTGAAAGAGTTTCGCCTGCTGCTGCTGTTCCAGACATTGTTATATCGCCTCTTAAATCAGTTAATAATGAAAATGTGCCATCTAAATTATCTTGAACCATAACTGGAGTAATTTCTACACCATCATCATAAACTTTATAATCAGTTCCAGGGGTAGTACCTAATAAATATCCTTTATGATATGTTCCTTTTGTAGTCGCTGGGAAATCTTCCAATCTAACTGGAGTAACATGAGCAACATGCCCTATAGCTCTTGGCAATAATACGTCTTCTGCTGTGACTCCATCACCATATCCATTTGCACTTTCTTCAAGCAAATCATTTTCATCTTTATAAAACATATCATATTCGATATTATCATTTGATAGTCTTGTTAGGTTGCATTTACCTTCAAAAAGAGTTTTTGCAGTAGCAATATTTGGTGTTGTTGTAGGAGTATATTTTAATATTAAATCTATTTCATTTGGTGGAGGCCATTCATTACTAAATAATTGTGGAGAAAATGATATACTTCCATAATCTGTTTTACAATGTCCGCCATGTCTAGTTGCTATTGAATAATTAGGGAATTCATAATCAACAAGATGTGGAGCATACCATTTATCGAGAGATATGCCTTGCATACTTATATAATAATCTGTAGCATTTATTGTTGCAATTCCTAATATCAAATTTTTTTTACTCCAAAATATTGATTTTTAATGGATATTTTAGCAAAAAATTCGATAAAAAGCAATTGATTTTTCTTTAAAAATAATATATTATGCAAAAATCATTAATTTAAATTAAGGAGCAGCAAAATGAATAAAACAGATTTAGTTAGAAAAGTAGCTGAAAGTTTTGAAACTAAGAAGGAAGCACAAAAAGCTGTAGATAGTGTATTAGATGCTTTTATGAGTTCTTTGGAAAAAGGTAATGATATTGTATTAGTTGGATTTGGTAGTTTTAAGATTGTTAATAGACAAGAACGAAAAGGAAGAAATCCACAAACAGGTGAAGAAATAACGATTTCTGCACGCAATACAGTAAAATTTTCTCCTGGCAAAATATTAAAAGAAGCTGTAAATTAAGATTTAAGATGTGTGGTTCGGCAACGCCTGTGTAAGCCACACATCTTACTTTTTGAATTTTACACAATAATGACATTCATGATTTTTTCTTTCTTTATATTCAGTCCATGTAGCTCCACAACTACCCTTACAATTTGAATAACATTTTTTAGCCTTATTAATTAAAGGGTCAGCTTCTTGAGAAATTATATTCCAATTTTGTTCAAGAGATTTTTTGAGAAACCCTACAAAATTTCCACTAGAATTTTTTAAAGCATGTTCAATATATGATTTTATTTGCTCAAAAGATTTTGCATTTAATTGTTCTGTAAAAATAGGTTTTAAATCTTTGTGATATCTTTTTGGAATTAATTTTAATAATAAATCTATATTTGGAATATGTTTAATTAATTTTATTTCTAAATCTTCTTGCCCTGTAGTCTCTATTCCAACTTTTTTATTATATTTTTCTAATTTTTCTTTATTAATAAAAAATTCTATTGTTGTATCTTTGCCTTTATTTTTAAAAACATAATCATTTAAAAACTTTATTTTCTTTAAATATTCACATGCTTTTTTTATACTTCTTAAAGTCTTTGTTCTATTTTGTGGTTTCCAGCTTAAAGGTATTCTGCTTGCAAGAAATTTTGCTCTTCTTTTTATTGTAAAAGTTTTTTGCCAATGCCTCCATTTCATTAAAAGAATATATAATTGTCTCGCTGTGTAATCTTTTATACTTAATAAATTTTTATGATCAAAATATTTAAAAGCTTTTAAATCTATTTCATTAACTATTGAATCGCTTAAATTAAATGATGCAATTTCCTTTATATTTTTATGCTTTTCAAAATGTTCTTTATATTTTTTTTTAGATTTATCTCCCATTTCATTAAACTTTTCAATAGAAATTGTTTCTAAATTATTAATCAAATAAAATCTTTTTGTTTTCCTTAAATAATCTCCTCCTTCCTTTTTTGCTACAGGGTCATAATAAATCTTATTAAAAAAAATCTCACATCCATTCATCCTTTCTAAACTATCTTTTACTCTATTTAAATTTCTTCCATTGTAATTAATACCAGATTTTTTTAATAAATCAGGATGATCTATTATTATATTTTTACTACCTGTCTCACTATAAAGAGATAATAAACCATAAAAAATTTTCTCATCAAATTCTTGTAAAATTTTATTGTTAATATTTTGAGGATTATTGCTTGGTGTAATTTGCATAAACTGTTGATCTTCTGTTGAGAAAATATATTCTACAGCTTCATTGTCTTTTAAATTTTTATTGTTAGAAAAAATAGGAAACTCTGCTATGTTTAAAGAATATTTAATAGCACCTTTTGGTTCTTGAGGAATGTCTTGAGAATCTAACTCATATTCTTCTTTTCTAACTGTAATTTTTGGCAACTGAATATGCCTGATTTCCATAACTATCTCTTTTTATTATATAAAAATTATGTGTTTACGGAAGATTTTTTTCTCCCGTTTTATGTTTCAACTGTTTTAAGCTATGCAAAAAAAAATAAAACAACATAACTTAAAAAACAAAAAACATATTCTTATATAAAAATCAAGTTTTTTTTATGTGTTTACAGAAGATTTTTATGTGTCTGCGGAAGATTTTTTATGTGTCTGCGGAAGATTTTTTATGTGTCTGTGGAAGATTTTTTATGTGTCTGTGGAAGATTTTTTATGTGTCTGCGGAAGATTTTTTATGTGTCTGCGGAAGATTTTTTATGTGTCTGCGGAAGATTACATGCCTTGTAAACCACTGTTTTTTAAAGTAATAACACGCTTTTTTTTTACTGGAAACATATATTAGAAACTATATATAGAAACAACAACATATAAACTGTGTTGTTGTTTTTTTTAGAAAATTAATTAGTCCATTTTTGGAAGATTTTTTTATATTGTTCAGTTTTTTTAAAAATTCCCAATTCATTATCGAATTTTTTAGCTATATTTTCTATATCGTTATATTTAGAATTTTTAGTAAAAGGCATAGGATAAGACTTTGTATATAATATTTTTTTATAGAAAGTAATTTTATTTTGTAGATTTAAATTTATTGCTGTATGCAATCCTATTATTTTATCACACGGAAATAAATCAATTCTACCTTTTGCTATTTTTTTTAAATTTAATTTTATATTGAAAACTTCTTCTAATTTATTATTTAAAAGTCCATTGTTTTTAATTTTAAATATGGTTGTCCCATCTTTATATGGAAATGCTTTCCAAAAAGATTCATTGTAAGAATTCCCTCTGACTATTCCTATTTTTAAATTTTCATTTACAGCCGTTTCATATCCTTTAAAATCAAAAATAAATTTTTTACTGCTTGTAAAAAACACAACTTCACTTTCCCACATATTGTTTTTAGGGTAAAATAAATAAGGTTCTCTTTCCTTTTTTCTACTAGTACTTAAAATAGCATCTGCAAGACCTCTTTCTGCCATCATCCATGCCCTTTTCCAAGGCAAAATCCTAACTTTAAATGGAATATTTAATTTGTTAAAAACGTGAGTTATAATATCAATATCAATCCCTACTACGTCCTTGCCTTTTTGAAATTCAAATGGAATAAATTCTTCCCCAATAATTAATAATTCTTCTTGTGAACTATAAGAAACCGTTGCTGTAATAAAAAATATAATAAAAAAATACCTAATTACTTTCATAATTCCTCCTTTAAAAAATAATGCATGTGATTCGACAACGTCTGTGTGAACCACACACATTACTTTTTACTTGTAAATTTGTTTGTCTTTATTCACATTCCTTTTGTTTCTTCTTACTATGACATTATCAGTAATTTGTTTAATCTCTTCTTCTGAAAAATCATTAGTATTAATCTCTATATAATTTTGTTTATCTCTTAACTCCTCTAATAATTGATTTGTCTTTTTCTGTTCTTCAATTAATCTTTCATCTTGCTCAACTTTATCTCTTCTAATTTCTTCATTTGCTGGCATTAATTCTATATCATCAAAATCCCTTTTTGGAATCGCTGAAAATTCTTTGCTAAAATCCCTTCTTGATCTATCTGAAGCTGGCATTGCTATTATAGCATCTATTGCATCCTGTACAAAAGGAGAATTAGGATTTAATGTATCTTGAGCTTGACTATATGCATTATTAGCATTTTGTTGTGGGGTAAGAATAGGAAGCCCAGCAGTAGGATTATTTGTAAAATATTTTTCAAACATTGCCAATGTAATATCAGTTTCTGTAAATGTTGAAGGTGTTGTGCCTCCTCCATTTAGAGTTGTAACATTTATCGTGTCTACAGTTAATGTCGGTAAAGATGTTATTGTTACTGCATCAAAAGTGCCTGTTGTAAATGTAGCATTTGTTATAATTACATTTTCAAAAATAGCATCTTGAGTAGCACTAGAACTATTACCTAAAATTTGGGTAATAATATTTTGTTGCCCTGAAGTTAAATCTTTAAATGGAGTACCTGCTTGAAGTAAATCATATAAATCTTGAGCATCTGGCCAACTTGTTATTGTCATTTCTTGTTGAGTAAATGGGTTTATAGTCGTAGTTTCCACTGGAGTTGTATAAGGTTTTATTTGTTCTAATGTTACGCTTAATAATTCTGCTTGTGTATAATTAGATTGTCCTACAGGTTCTGTTGAATAATTCCCATTTATAATAGCATTATTAATTATGGCATTTTCTATTGTAACATTTTCAAAAACTCCTTCTGTTGGACTTGTATTAGTTTCTGAAGCACCTAAAATTGCTTGTATAATCTTTTTTTGTTCTGCTGATAATTCTTCCCATGTGGTTCCTGTTTGTAATAAATCATATAAAGTTTTAGCATCTGGCCATGTTTGAATTGTAGGAGGATTTGGAATTGGTAATGGTAATGGTTTTTCAACTGGAGTTGTATATGGCTTAATTTGATCTAATGTAATTCCTTGTAATTGACTTTGTGTATAGCCTGGATTAGTAACTATGTCATTTTCAATAATTCCAGAAATTACAGAAGAAATATAATCATTAATAGATGTGTAACCTTCAGGCAGATTAATTGTGCCTGTATCACTTACATTATTAAAAATTGCTTCTGAAATAATACCTTGTGAAGTAATCCCTTGTGATATAATTGCAGATCCTATGACTGCTTGTGTAATTGTTAATTGGTTAACATATCCATCTATTGCTGCGGTGGTTGTTGTATCTCCTGTTGTATCTCCTGGATTTATTGTTGTACCATCAAATGATTCTAATATTTTTTTAATAACTTTTTCATATAAAGCATTCTCTGTTTGTGGAGTCCCAGCGATAATATTATCTATATATTTACTAATATTATTTGCTTGTACAGCTAACTCAAACATATTTAAATTAGGATTAATTTCTGCTAAAGCATTGCTTATATCTGTTTGTCTTATTTGTTTTAATAATTCAATATAATTTTGACCTTGATCTACTGGATCTTCGGTTGTTGGATCTTCAGTTGTTGGCTCTTCGGTGCCTGTTGGGGTTGTTCCTCTTAATGCCTGTAAAATCTCCTCATATTTCTCTTGCGTTAAATAATCTAACACATCATCAACTCCAGTATATTTTTCATAAAAATCTTTAACAATATTACTTAAATCATAAATCATAGGAGATAAAGGAGTGTTATAAGGAGATATTTCTGATGTGATTAAATTATACACATCATCATATGTATAGACTTGCTGTGATGGATTATCTGGCTGTATTATTTCGCCATCTCTTATCCCTACAGCTTTTAATATTGTGTCTAATTTTAAAAGAAAATCCATATTTAATAATTGGGAATTATCTTCAAGATTCTCTATTGCATTTATTGTATCTTGATTCTTTTCTACTACTTCAGGCTTTAAACTTTTTATAAACTCTTTAAAAATATCAATGGCTGATGATGCTTGTTTTTTTCCTGACGCAACCTCTCCTACAATATCTGTAGCTTCTTGTGCTTGTTCTTCTGGTAAAATATTTATAAAATCATTAATATCTCCTATAGCTTTTGTTGTGAACATATCAAGCATTGTTAATATATTATATTTTTCATCCCCTTTTTCAATCAAAGATGGATATAAAAGGTTTAACCATTCTAGTCCATATTTAGTGCCTCCTAATGATTCAAACCCTGTAGATTGTTGCTCAATAGGTTCTTGTGAAAATTCTGGCTTTAAATTTTCTGGAATCCATAATGAACTATATAATTGATTTAATTTCTTAGGATCTTGGGTTGTCTCTAATTGTTCATACCAATTAAATTCAGGGAAAATTCCAGAATCTATTAAAGACTGAATGGATAAATTGTCCTTCATATTTTGCATTACTATTTTTTTTGTGCTTTCTAGCATATATTCATATGATCCATTCGTCATAAAAGTTTTATAAATTTCACCTGCATCTTCTTCATTAGAATCATCTGCATCTTCTTTATTAGAAATAGCCACAGCTTCAGCCAGACTTTTTAAATCTTTTTTTGTACTTATTTCAGCTATTCTATTTATTTCATCCATCATATAAGTTTCTACAAAAGAATCTTTAAAGCTTCCTAGTGATTCTTTAAAATATTTATTATATTTTTTTATATATTCAGGATTTAATCTATCTTGTTCATCATAACCTTCTTTTAATAATAAATGTGTAGCTTTAGAATGAGCCATTTGAGTCATGCCCAATTGAAATTCTTTTGAACCATATGGTGTCCAATCACCTGTATTAAGCATTGTTTCAAACATTTCTCTGTTTTCTGGAGTAATTTCCCACATATATTGTATTGGTCTATTTTCATTAGCGAATCCAGCTTCTTTTAATTGTTCATATGTTAATGGTTCGCCTGTTGATTTAACATATTCAAACCATGCTTTTTCTAATTCATTTGATGAAATTGTATGACGAATTAATTCTTGAATATTTCTTGCCCAAGGACTTGCTTCTAATAATTGTTCTATTACTGCCAATTCTGCATGAGGACGTTGCATTTCCCATGCACTTTTAAATTCTTCAACTAAAGGGCCTCCTCCATCCATAAATGCTCCAATTAAAAAAGGACTTGTCTCAGCATCTTTTTGTTGTTGAATCCAAGTATCTTTAAAATTTATAAATTCAGTATGTAATGGACCAGCAAATGCTTCAGAATTGCGAAATGCATCCATCAATATTGGATCCATTGTTTTAATAAAAGATGAAATTTGTCCTTCATTCATTGGAGTTACTTCTGGTGGTTCAGCATTTATTAATTGATCTGAAATCCAATCCTTTGAAAAATAACCCCAATCTTGTATTTGTTGCATTGTAATTTTTAAATTATCATCTGTTATGTTAAATAATTCAGTATTAATAAATTCAAGCAATTCTTCTGGAGTTTTTCTTGCTTGTTGCATTAAAATTTCAAATGCTTGTTGTATTGTTTCTGAACTTGCATGAGTTAATAAATCAAAAGGATTATAATCTGTCTCATTAGCAACTAAATTTAACATATTTTCATCCCATGTTAATTCTAAATATTTACTAATATTTTCTGGAGAAAAGTTAAAATCAGTGTCATTTAATAAGCCTTCTGGGAAACTAGACAAATCTTCAAATTTAATTTGATTTGCTTCATTAAGTGTTGCATTTGTTGATGCTATTGCTTCTTTAATAGTTGATGTTTTATCTGCTGCTAAAACATAAAAAGGAATAAATTCGTCAAGTATATCTAAATTATATTTAGTGCCATCATGTAAATACCTAACCTTTCCTGTTTTTGTATGCCAAAAATCTGTAGTATTTTCTGTTATTGGATTTGTAGTAGTTTCAGATTCTTCAGGAGTGTTAGGCATTTGAGGTTCTGTTGGAGTTGGAGTTGGAGTTTCATCAATAATTGGAGTTGTTATTGTAGGGTCAGTAGTAATTATTTCTACATTCCCTTCAAGAGTCATTGTTACAGGACTTGTAATTGTTAAATTTTGAATATTTTCTGCTATACTATTAGAAATTCCTTCTGTTACAGGTTCAGAAATAGCATTTCCTACTTCTTGCCCGAATTCTCCTGATGTTATCATAGAAAAAATATCTTGAGGTATATTTGCTGATTGTGTATTTGTAGGAGTTGTATTATCTTTTAATGGATTTGGTTGATTTATAAATACTAATTGATTTTCATAAAAATCTGATAATTCGCTTAATGATGCTGTTAATGATATTAAGACCTCTGATAAACTATTTAAAGTATCATCTAATATAGAAATTCCAGTTATTTCATTATATTTTTCTATAAAAGGATTAGCTATTTCTGCAATTTTAGTTGCAGTCATATTATTTTTTAAATAATCTAATAAAAATGCAGTTTCTTTTGTATTTTTATTTATAGCTTCTATTCTTTTTTCTTCGGCAGTTTTATCTGTGTCTCCTAAATCATATCCTAAATTTTCTAAATCAGCCATTACACTATCAAAAATATCATGATAAGCTTTTGAAGATTTGTATGTATTTATACTTTCTTCTAAATATGTGTTTACAAATCCTAGATATTCATTAATAGCATCAGCATCAGCATCTCCACTTTGTGCTGCTGCTAATAATTCATTATAATCTTTTTCAGCCTCTTTTTGTCTTTCTCCTACTAATTTAAGATTATATTGACTATATTTTACTTCTTGAATCTTATCATCAATGCTTTCTATTGCTTCTTTTACATCATTAACTTTTTCCATCTCAGCATCATATCTATCCATAATGATTTGTTCAAGTTCTTGTTGTTTCTTTAATTGTTCTTCCCAACTTAAACCTTCTGTTGTAGCTTCTAAATACACATCAACTAATCTTTTATCCATCCATTCTTGTTCTGTGCCACCTTGTAATAAGAATTTTTCTTTTTCTCCTTTAATCTGCACATCTTTTATATCATCTGTTAATTGTTCACTAAAATTCCAATATTCTTGAAATACATTAACAAGCCCATCAAACCATTTTTGTGCATCTTCAAGATATTCTTTCATATTTTTAATATTTGTATTATCTGGAATTTCAGGATAATTATTAATATCAAAATCTGGAGAAATAATATTATCTACAGTTTCTTGTAAGTTTTCTATTAGTTCTTTTTTAGTTTCTTTTAATTCTTTCCATAAAGAATATTCGTTTTGAGCCCCAGTAATATAAGCATTATATGCATCTAGGATTAATTGATTATTTTTTTCTAAATCATTTAGATCAACAATCATAGAAGAATCAAACACATTGATTGATGGTTGAATACCTAAAGATTGTCTATAGTTTAAAAGATTTTTATAAGCCAAATTTCCTTTATCTGCCCATGATTTTTGATCTTCTTCTAATGTATTATCGTATAACCATTCTGATGCTGATTGAGCTGTTTCTTCTAATGTGTTAGATAATGAGAATAAAGATTCTTCTAATGTAATAATATGTTGTACAACTGCTAATATTAATGCACCAAATTTTTCTCCATCTTTTTGCATTGCTTGTATTTGTTTATCATTATCTCCGCTTGTGTACCAATCATACCACCATTTTATTCCACCATTTCCTGATACTGGCATATTTAATAATGACACATCATCTTTTGTATAAGGCAATGTTGAACCATTTAAGTCTTCTAAAGCTTGTTTTATATCTGTAAAAGAATCAGTTAATGCTCTTAATTGCCATATCATTGATTTTATAGCTTCTTCAAATTCTTTTAATAAATCATTAAAACTTAATATATCAGATATGATTTGTGAAGTATCTATATCGCCTAATTCATCTAAATGTGCAAACGCTGATTCTAATAATGCTTGATCAGACATTTGTGAAATTGCTATTTCTGACATTTCTCCTGCTGCTGCTAATCTATCTGCTTCTCTTTGTCTTAATATTGCTTCAACCCAAGGTGCTATATATTGTTCAACTTCTTTTGGAGATAATCCGCCTTTTTGTAATAATTTTGCCCATTCTTCTATTTTATTAGGATCGAATAATCGCATAGCGATTTCTCCATATGTTCCTTGCATAGAAGTTGCTAAAGCTTTTATTGGGTCATCTATTTTATCTTTATCTAAACTATTATAAATAGCATTAGCTAATTCTCCTTGATTTACATAATAAGGAGATAATTGTTTGTTTTGTGCAAATGGTAATATTGGCGTTTCCCCTTCTAATTCACCAAAAAAATCAGGTTGGATTGCTACTTGACCAAAAGAAGAATTTGGACCCCAAGCTCCATAATTCGCATTATATACTGTTGATTCTGGAATGTATAGATAAGGATGTCCGCCCATTTCTAATTTCCCTGGAGGCATTCCTGATGGTAATGCAACTATTTTTGAAAATGATGGTTGTAATCTTACTAAATCTGAAATCCCACCATCAATACTAAATAATGTTTGAGCTATATCTGCAAAAACTTTAGCTTCATCAAAAGCTTGTTTCATTGAATTTGCTATTGTCCCATCTTCATCTTTTAAATATGCTATATAATCTTCTGCTGTTACATCTTCAGCTTTTGTAAGATCATCAAAATCTTTAACTACTTCATTAAAAATAGGTCCTAATGTAGATGCATACCAAGATGAAATCATTTGACTTAACACAGTAGTCTCTAAAGATTCTTTTAAGCCTTCTTTTAGCCATGTGGCAAACATTAAAGCAAAATCAGCCCCACTACCCTCAGCAAACATTCCAGCTAAAATTTGACTACCAAAATCATCTCTATTTCCGCCTCTGAAAAAACTTAATATTGAATCAGGGCTCATGCCACTAAAAACTAATGACATTAATTGCGCATTATAAGCTCCTACAGCAGCTCCTGCATCATCTGCTGCATCAGCAGTAGCACCTAATTGTCTTAAGAATTCTTCCATTGAAGGGATTACATCGGTTCCAAAAGCTTCTTCTAATGCTTCCCAGAATTGTAAAATATTATATCCTTCTTGAGTTAACTCTTCTCCAGTTACTGTTGTTGCATACATAGCTTCTCCAGGAGTTGAACCTACAGTTGTTCCATATACCATATTCCTGAAGATAGAATCCCAAACAGTTTTAGCTTCTTGACTCATATTTTCTCCAGTGAAAATTTGAGTATTTAATCTTTCCATTAATTCTTTTAACTTTGTAGAAGCTATAACATTTGTTGCTGGATCAATTACATCAGTAACAAATTTTTCCCATGCATCTTCACCTGCATAACCCATTTCTTTTATAATATCTAATAATTCTTCTCTACCACTTATTTGCGCTCCAATTCCTTCTTTACTACTCCAAGCTTTTATTAGCTTATCTAGATTTGCTATTCCTTTTCCTAAGCTACCTTCACCTTTTCCTAATGCTTCTGGATATTTTGTAAGAAAATCTCCCATATCCATATATACATCTGACCAACCCACTCCTCTTGTTAAAGAAGCTAAGAAAGCTGCACTTAATTCGTTTGCCATACTTAAAGGATCATACATTTGTGCTATAGCTTCTATAGTTGGTTTAACATGTGTAGATATAAAATCTTCAGAAATAACTCCATCCCAATCAGGATTTTCTACTGCATATTTTTCAAAATGTTGTGACCAAGCACTTTTTATTATATTACCAATTGATTGTTTGTTCTCTCCAGGCTTTAATCCAGTTCCACCTGTTTCATCTATTCTTGTTTCATCTCCATTAATATCTTCAGGAGTTCCTTGTTTAATATGTAATGCATTTAAAGCATTTATATTTTCTTCAAGACCTTTTCTTAATTGATATAAACTTTTAGAAAAAGAAGTCATATAAGCAGTTTGTGTTGCTTCTTTAAAAGCATCTGTTAATTTTTGAATTGCTTCTAAATATTTTTGTACACTGTCTACTCCAGCAAAAAATGGTTTAATAACTTCTTGAGCTTCTTCCCAAGTCATGTCTTCATCTATTGTTCCTAAATTTGCAAATAATTCTTGAATCTTTTTTTGCTGATCATATTTTAAAATATCCCAAGAATCTTTAAATTCCACACCAAACACATCTATAAAATTATCTTCATTAAATAAATTACTTGTTTGTCCAGCGAATTCATTAAAAGAAGGGACTAATGATTCTTTGATTCCATCCCATATTTCTTCAGGAATTTGGTCTAATTCACCTTGAAATCTTTTTTTTAAGTTTTCTTCCCAATCTCCATGTTTTGCTGATGTAGAAATATCTATTTCAAAAGATTCTGATTCTAATTGTTGGAAGATTGCTTCTTGTTGTTCAGAAGTTAATCTTAGAATAACTTCTTCAAATTGAGTGAAGGCATTTTGAATTGCATCGCTCATTGCTTTTCTTGTATTAGCCGCAACTTTTTCCCCTAATCTTCTGGTGCTTTCTCCTGTCATTTCTGAAGTGAACATTCCACCTTCTACTGGCATACCAGATGTTCCAATTTGATATTGACCACCAATATATCTTCTTTTATTAGTTGCTAATGCATCGCTTAATCCAAGCATATCACCAAGAGACATTAATGCTGCTGCACCTAATGTAAAAGGATTTGGAGCAGCTAAAGAAGCTGCATATAATCCTGATTGTACTGCTGCATATCCTCCTTGCCCCCAATTTTCATCTCCAAATAAATCAACAGCTTTTATTGCACTTGTTAAACCTCCTATGCCAGCTCCTAATGCTTGCATATTTGTTAGTATTGTTCCTGCTTCAGTTGATATTGCTGTTCCATTAATAAGTTGCTCTGGAGAACCAATCCATCCTGCTGTGTCAGTAGCAGCATTCGCTGCTCCGAATCCTTCAAATGAAGAACTAAGCCAATTGCTTGCTCCTGTAATAAATCCGCCTTGTGGCATTGATGGCATTAATCCTCCAAAATAACTACCAGCAGAATCTGTCCAACCTTGCATGAATGTAGGCATCTGATTATAAATAGCACTACCAAAATTTGAAAAACCTTCTCCGATAGCTCCAAGAGATGATAATCCAAAACCTTCACCTCCACCACCAGTTAACATGGCTAAAGGATTGCCAGCACCAGCACCACCAACCCCGCCTAAGACAGACCCTAAAACACTACCACCAACACTCTGAACTATTGGCATTATTATTTTTTGCTGTGCTATTTGTGCCACAAAGTTTGCAAAATTTCTTCGCATTGAATCAAGGATAGCTTCCCAATAATCACTAAAAGATTTTAAATTACCTTTCATTCCATCAAATAACACATCTGAAATTGTAGATTCAGATTTAGATGCAAAATCTTTCATGATTTTATATCCAAATTCTCCGAAATGAATAAAATCTCTTTCTAATTCTTTTAATGCTATTGATGTTCCTTTCCCCATTGCTTCAAAGCCAAGCTCCCAGCTTCCTTGTTTTGCGAAAACTTCTTTTTTTGCTTGTTCTAATTTTTCTAATTCTTGTATTAAATCAACTATATATTTTTTGTCAGGCCCTAATGTTTTTAAATTACTATAATAATTCGCTTGAATAGTTTTTTTATCAAAATCTTGTAATTCCTTATTATATAATCCTAATTCTTTTCTTATTCTTTCATATAAAGGAATTTGATTTTTCATTAATTCTGCTTGATGTTTATATCTTACCATAAATGCTGCTTTTGCTTTTTCTTCTTCTGTTGGGAATTGCTTTGTTACTAATAATAATTTAATTTGTGCTTCTATAGCCTTTTCAACAGCTAATTTCATGTCATCAGTTATAATGCCAGTTCTATGATAATGTTTATATAATTTTTGCAAAGCTCCTTCTGCTTGTTCTACTCCTTCTATACTTTGTTGCACATCAAAACCACCAATCATATCTTTATAAAAACTAATATCTTTTTTATTTTTAATTTTGTCTTTTATATAATTCATGGCTCCATCAAATTGTTTCCAGATAGCATTTTTTAAATCTTCTTTTGTGGCATTTTCATCAAGCCCAAATTTGCCTCTTATATCAAAATCAATCAATACTTGATCATCTACTGTTTTAATTGCATCTAAGAAAAAATCTCTTCGTTTTTCTGCATAATTTTTTATTTGACTATCTATTTGTTTATTTTTAGCATCTCTTTTTATTGCTTGTCCCATTGTAAATGATTTTGAAATAGCTCCTGTATATTCTATCCCAAAACCTTCTTGTCTTAAAATTTCATCAGCAGATGTTATTTTAGTTTTTTCTAATAATTGTATTTTCAATGACTCTAATGCTTTTAATGCATTCTCTAATTTAGTAGTATCATCTTTATAAAACGTGGTGATAGCATCTTTATATTTTGAAATAAGAGCTTCTATCCTTTCTATTTTATTTTCATATAAATATGTTGTGGTGAAGCCAAAAGATTGTGAGATTTTTTCTTCAAAATCAGTTATAACTTTTTTGCTTTCGACATTTAAATCTCTTGATAATTCATCAAATGCCTTTCTTATTTTATCAAGATTTTCTTGTGCAGCTTCTGTTGCTAATTCTGTTACAGCTTGCTCACTTAATAACCAAGCTTCAGGATTTGTTTCTAAAATGTTTTCTCTTTGTCTTTGTATTTCTTGATCTTCTAATAATTCTTTTTGATCTTTTAATTGCAATTGTTTTTCTTGCTTTAATTCTGGAGTCATTATTCCAGTTTTTTGTTGAAGAAAATAATCAGTAGCAAATTTAGATTCTGCTATTTCTTTTTGCAGATCCATAGATTTCTTAGCATGTTCGAGTTCTGCTTTATAAATATCACCTAACCTTTTTATAGATTCTTCTTTGTCAATTTCCATTAATTCTTTTTTGTAAGAAATATAATCTTCAGTTATGATTTTATGATTTTTTCCAAAATCTTCTAAAGCTTTTATTTCTTGTTTAGTTAAATCTGTAGCATTACTAATTGCTTTATCTTTATCTAATTGATAATCTTTTTCATCATAATATTTATTAATTGCATCTTGATTTGCTCCACCTCTATAAAGCATATCATCTGTTAAAGCATTCTCTCTTTCTTGATTTGATAAATAACCTTTTAAGACATACGCAGTGTCAGACATTTTACCAAACATTTCATAATATTTAATTTGATACTGCATTAAAGATTCAAGATGTTCTTTTTCTATTTTAAATAATCTTTGATTATGAAGTGCTGCTACTGCTGCTTCTAATTCCTGCCCTTCAAGAATAGAACTTAGTCTGTCTCTATCAATTTTCATTAAAGCTTCAGAATTTTTTTCTTTTATATTTACAACTTTATCTAATGAAATTTGATATTTGCTTGATAATTCATCTAAGAATTTAAAATCAAGAGCAGTTATATCTTCACCCTTCAACACATCTCCTATGCTTTTGCCATAGGTTAATTGCAGTCTTTCTTCTGTGAACATCTCTCTTATTTGACTTGTTCCTCTACCTCTACTACTTGGATTTGCTAAGTCTAATTCTATTGCAGATTGTTCTCTATCATTTATTGAATCTAATTGTGCTTGATAATAATCATCAGACATTATTCCAAATTTATTATGATAATCTTTTTGAATTTTGAATTTTGCTTCCATGTATTTTTTATCAAGGTCAGCGACTCTTGTATGAAATAATGCTAATGCAAGTTCATAGTTATTAAAATAATTTAAATCAGCTTCAAATATTTTTGAAAGATTATCTTTTTTATAAAGATATAATTTGTCACTGAATACTTGATATTGACTTAATATTTGTTCTTGGTATTGTACTTGTGGTTTTGTTAATTCTAAGCCTGATAATATATCACTTCCTAATTCTTCTTGTTTTATGTTAAATTTAGTTTGCTCTATTAATTGATCTTTTTGTTGTTGTGGCAGTTCTAATCTATTTATTTCTTTTATAGCTTCAGTTCTTTTTATATTAAAATATAATTTATCTGTTATTCCAAATTCAGAAAGATATTTTGACATTGAATCAAAAACGAACTTATTAAATTTTTTCATTTCATCATCAACTTTTTTATCAAATAATTGATTTATTCTTTCTGTATTTTTACTTCCAGATAGCTTATCAGTTTCTAATGCTGACATTCTTTCTTTTTCAATAATTACTAAATTCTTTTCAAATAACTCAAATGGCATTTTCCCAATAACTTCTACGTACTCTTGTATATATTGATGAGCATTATTAAATTTATCATTTGCCATATCTATTTGATTTTTTAAATCTTGTATATTTTTATATATTTGAGTGTTTTTATCATTCTTTGTAAAAAAAGCTACATCCTTAAATTTTGCAGTTCTTTCTGCTTCTCTTTCCTTCATTAATTCTGGAGTTACAATACCAAAATCAGATTTTAGTCTTTTATGAACTTTTAATCCCTCTTCAGATAAATTAGAGGCATCTGCTATTAATTTTTTACGTTCTGTTAAATAATTTTTTTCAGCATTAAGTCTTTCTGCTAATTCTTTTTTCATTGTTTTTAGCATTTTTTTATGCTGATTTAAATTATCTGCTACTTCATTATTATAATGAAGATCTGTCATTACTCTTAATTTATCATAAAAGGTTTTGTGAGCATCTAATTCTTCTTCAAATGATATTAAATATTTTTTTGTTTTAGGGTCAAAAGCTTTGCTTCCTAATGCTTTTCTTCTCGCTAATTCTTTTTCATTTTCGATGGTTTCTTGTTTTTTTCTAATACCAATATCTTCTATATAATCATCAACAGCAGTCCCTCTATATTGTGAATATCTATTTGCTATTGCAAGTTGTTGTTGATGAGTATATCCTTCAGATCCCATAGTTATTAATTGCTCTGCGCTTTGCAACACTCCACTTCCAATATATTTTGTTACAAATTTTAATCCACTCCATATATCATCTAACTCTTTTAAAAAAGCTTTTGTATTTGGACTGAATTTAATTTCTAGATTATTAAAATCTTGAAATGCCGCATATACTGCTGTTATTCCTGCTGCTATAACAAAAAATTGTTGTCCTAATGCCAATCCTGCTAATGCTTTCCCTGCTGTTGCAAACATACCTATAATATTATAAAGAGTATAAAAACCTCCAAGAACTAAAATAAATTTTGTTATTACTGGAATTGCATCCAACATAGCTTTTGCAAATGTTTTTATGGCATCTGAATTCTCATTAAAAAATTGACCAATACTTTTTATTGCATTTTTTATATAATCTTCATATTCAAAGAAAAAAGTTGTTAATATGGATTTTAATATTTCTTTTGTTTTTTCTGCTTCATCACCAATAGTCTTAGCTGTATAATCAGCATATCCTTCATATCTATCTTGCAAGTCGGTCATGCCGAATGTAGTCCCAAGTTGAATTATTTTTGCTGCTTGCCCTGCATCAACTTCAGGATTTTCCATTATATTAAAAATACTTTGTTCATTTTTATCTGTTAAAGCAATTCCTCTATCAATCATTGCAGATTGTGCAGTAATAACTTCTTTATTTGTGAATCCAGTTTGCTTAGATAATTCTATTGCATGAAGCTTCATTTGCTCATATTCTTTTGAACCAAGTTGTGCAGCAAATGCAACTTTATTTAATTCATTTTCTAATTCTACAGTTAATGCTATAATTTGAGAAAGTATTTGTATAGCTTGTTGGATTACAAATACTGTAGCGGCGATACCTGACATTACCATGCCGAATTGAGCAAATTTGCCTAAAAGAGAATATTTCATAAAACCATTATCATCTCTTTTTATGCCATAGGCTCCACGATTATATCCCATAAAATCTCTAAAGAAAGCTCCTTTATCTGTAGGAGTTCTTGGTGGGCCTCCACTTATTCCTTCCCAAGCTTTTTTATCTTGTTTTTTCCATTGTTTTGCTTGTTCTCTTTCTCTAAACCATTCCTGTGTAAATATTAAAGAAGATTTTTTGTCTATTTCTTTATTTAATTTTTTATTTAAATCTTGGAAAAAAGTTTTATTTGTATGTAAAAAATCTTTTTTATTTTTAGCAAACCTATCTATTTCTTTATAAATTGTATTTATTTGATCATCTGTTAAATTTTTTATGTCTATGTCTGGATATAATATTTCAGAAAATTCATTTAATTCATTAACATAATTTTTGCTTAAATATTTTCTTCTTTCTGTAGACATTCCTTGTTTTAACTGATTTTGTATTTGTATTATTGGAAATTCTTTTCTATCGTTAAATAATTTTTCTCTTGCTTGTGATAATTTTTTTTCTTCTTCTTCCCATTGTTTTTGCTGTTTTAATACTTTTTCTATATAGTTTTTATCTTCTTTATATTTTCTTTTTTCATTATCTATTTTTCTTTGTGCTATTTGTTTTTTTATAGCTGCTTGTTCTTTTAATGAATTTTCCCTTATTTTCTTTTCTTTTTCTTGATATTGTTTTTGATCTTGATCTATTCTTTCTTGTTCTTGTAATGAACTCCTCCAAAGTCTTTCTCGTAGTCTTAATGAATTTGCGATGGATTCTCTTTGTTCTTGCATGGTTTTTTCTTGTTCTTGTAATGAACTTTCCCAAAATTTTTCATAACCTTCTGACGAATCTCTTTTTTCATATAGACCTTTGTCCATTTTGTTTGTAAGATCTTTTTCCCAAAGTTTTATATAATCTTCATCTGCTATTTTTTTAAATACTTGGTTATAAAGTCTTTCTTTTAATTCATTTAGTTCTTTCTCAGCATCTTTATATAGATCCCAATTAGATCCCATCTCTGTAATTTTTACCATAGAAGGTTTTTTATATTTAAAATTCCCAAAAGATGAAAAAACTTTTTTTAATGATTCATCTGAATATCTTTGATATTGAAGTAAATATCTATATATTGCTTTTTGTTGTTTCTCATCTAATTCTTCAATTTTTCTTACGAAATCCCATTCTTGTGAAAATTTTTCCCATAATTCTTTTCCACTAATTCTTTTTTTAGTGCTTGCTTTACTAATTTTAGCAGTATCTATTTTTTGTTCTGGTGTTTCTAAAGATTTTTCTACTTTTTCAAGTTGTTTTGTATCTTGTATTATTTTTTCTTTTATATCCTTTTGATTTTCTGCTATTTTTTCTTTTGCTTTATTATAATTTTGTATAATTTTTGTTGCATCATTGAGTCCTGATTCTGTTGAACTTAATTCTTGTGCATTGACATCGTCTAAAGAATTATCAGCGATCCCTCCCATTTGCGCAACTACATTTGAAGTTGTTGAACCCCAAATTTCATCACCTGATATTTCTGGACTCTTTTGTGTTTTCATGTTTTTAAATTGTTTATTAAAATTTGCAGACATATATTTTGGTTGTGGCAAATGTAATTTTTCTTTTAGAATATATTTTGTTAATTCTTCAAAATCAGTTGTTTTAGCTTTTGATATCGTATCAAAATATAATTGATAAATATCATCAGTATTATTTTTTAATGTGGTGAAGATTTCAATATAATCTTTTTCATTTTTATTTAATTGGTTGCTATAACTTCTTGCTTCTTTTATTATAGCTTCTCTATTTTTATCAAATCTTATATTAGACGTTGCTTGATTTAATTTGTTTTGTAAAATGCTAAGATTCTCTGCTGTTGATGCTACATAATATTTTAAACCTTTAAAATCTTCTTGAAATAAAACTCCATATTGATTCATTTCTTTAAAAAATTTATCTGTAGTAGGAAAATCTTTTGCATTTAATAATGCATCTAAATCTTTTATTTCTTGTATATTTTTCCCAACACCACTGCCACCAACCACTCCATTTCTAACAGTTGTTTCAAAGTCACGTAATTTTAATAATATGCCATCTTTAGTTTCTTTTAAATCTATGAAAGGATGTTTGCCTTCATGTTTTTCTCCAGTAATCCCTATAACATTATTTATAAAACCTTCAACTGTTTGTTGTAGAGTTTTAAATTCTTTAGTATCTGTTTTTGGCAAAATACTTTTGCCTGATTTTGTTAATTGGTTAAATGCTTGTTTTATTTCTTCTTGACCTATTTTTAATTCATTTTTAAATAATGTATTTTTTTTAAAATCATCGAAAAAATAATATGCATCTTTATTTAAGTCTTTAAACTCTTTTTCTAATTCTGATGTATCTTCATCCCATATTTTCATTTCAACATATTTTGTTCTTATTTTATTTAATTCTTTTATATAAAACATGGAATATTGAATTAAATCGCTTACTTTTTTTTGAGCAGATAATCTTTTTTTATTAGAATCAGGATCTAAGTTAATTTGCTTCTCTGTAAAAATAGGTTTTTGAAATCTTTTTATTTCTTTTTCTAAATCTATATCTTCATTTCTTAATCCTTCATATGTAACATTCTTATCTTTTTTATCTGATCTTTTAACAGCAAATAATAAATCTCTTAGAATTCTTTTAGCTTTAGTTTCCTGATCTTCTGTTGAATCAAGTTTTTTCTTTAAATTCTCCATAGAATCAACTTGGAATTCATCTAGAATTTTCTTTAATCTTGAATGTGTTTCTATTAGATCCTCTGTTTTTAATAAAATATTATCATATAAATCCTGCCTTGTATTAGAAGTTATTTCAGTATCATAATCTGATCCAACATAACCTTCACCTGTCGCTCTGTTTAATTTGTTTTCAGAATCAGAAAAATTTTTATCTTTATTTGATTCATTTTGATTATAATATTCTTCTGAAGATTTTTTAACTCTGTTTGTGCCAGCTATCTTTAAATCTTTCGTTACATTTTCTGTTAAAAAATTTTCAAAATTTTCTTTTTTACCTAAAACAAAAGCGTCTTTTATTTCTTTTGTAGCACTGTCAAATTTATCAAACATATATAGTGCAAAATTTTCTGCAAAAAATTCTTCAAGATTTGTTGCCATTAATTTCGTTGAAAAAGATTTTAATGGCCTACTTTCAAAATCTTTTTTTAATGTTATTTTTGCTTCATTCTTTAAATTGCCAAATATTTTTTTAGCAATTTCTCGATAATATATCATTTTTATTTTTTTTATAGTGTCATCTTTTTTAAAAAAAACTATAGAATTATCTTTTATCTTTTTTGTATCTTTTTTTACAGTATCAATATAATTGCTTATAGATTTTACGTTAAAATCTATAGAGTCTTCTGATAATTTACTAAAAACTTCATCATCAAAATATTTAATATTCAATTCTAAATTGTTAATTATATCTGAAAACATATTTGACATATTTTTATGCGAATTTTTTAAAAACATGCCATATACTTCTTTGAAATTACCTATTTTATTCTCTATTCCTTTTTGAATTTTTATTTGTTCATTTTTTTCTTTTTTTTCATTTAAAACTACATCTGATATTCCTTTAATTTCATTAATACCTCCCATAGTCATTTTTTTTACAAAATTATCATACGTTTCACCATGCAAATTTTCGCTAACTTTATACATAGCATAGTTTTCAGCAAAATATGTTATAGGACTTTGTCCCATTTTTTTTGATGTAAATTTATTTAATTTTTTATCTGATTCATATTTTTCTATTATTCCTAATTTAATATCTTTATTTGTATCTTTAAATATTTTTAACCCTTCTTCATAATAATCATCATACAAATAACTAAGATCTCCCCACAATGTTCCAGTTCCTTGTAAGAAGTCTTTTGCTGTTTTAAATTTATAATTAGGATTTAATAAATCTTTAAATGAACTTTTGTTAAAAAGTTCAAATGTGTCTTTATCACCCATTAAAAAAGATTCTTTTAAATATTTTTTTGCTTCTTTATACTTTGATGTCATATATATAGAAAAATTTTCTGCAAAAAATTCCTCCATATCTTGATCCATTAATACAGTTCTATTTCTATCGCGTTTACTAAATTTAAAACTTTTTTCTATAATTTCTTTAGCATCATCACTTAACTGTGGAAAAATTTTATGAGCTGCTTCATGATAATATACTGCTAAAGATTTTTCTTTGCCAAAGCCTTTGGGGAATGCATGTGCTACTGTTGGTTTCTTTAAATTTTTATCTATCTCTGTTTCAAACAATTTATTCATTTCTTCTGTATTAAAAGAAATTTTATTAGCATGATATTTGGCAAGTTTGTTTTCTTCATACAAATTAAAATCGTAATCTAAATTTTTTGTTATATCTGGCAATTCTTTTAATAAATCTTCATGATATTTTTTAACAAGAGAGCTGCTAGTCGCTCTAAAAGATTTTATGCTTTTTAATTGATCTAATATAGCTTCAATATCAAATGGTATTAAACTTTTAAAAATTTCAAGCCCTTCTATAGAAGATAATTGATGTAAAGCAAAACTTTCAGCAAAGAAATTCTTATAACCACTTCCCATTTTTTTTGTTATTGATTTGTCTTTAAACTTATTAAAATTTTCTTTTAATTGTAATTTTGTTTCTTCATCTAGATTTTTTAATAAATGATGTCCAATTTGAAAATAATAATCTGCTAATACTTTTTCATATTCATTTCCTTTCTGAAACAACTCAGCTGTACTTTCATTTATATCTTTTTCTACAGGCTCTTTTTTGAAGTTTTCTACAATTTGGTTAGGATATAATGTAAGTCTTTTAGAAGACAAACTACTTCTCATATTATTTTTTTCTAAATTCATACCAATAGGATCTAATTCTAATCCTTTTAAAAAAGCTTTAGGATATTTATCAATTATTTTTGAATGAAGTTTTTCTAAAGCAAATGTTATTTTATAATACTTGTCTTTTAATTCTTTAATAATATCTTCTTTAACCTCTGTCTCATTTACTGTAGAAATTAATAATTTCTCAAAATCTTTTTCACTGCCAAGAGCAAAAGTTCCTTTTAAATGTGCTTTTGCTTCTTTAAACTTTGAAAGCATATATATAGAAAAATTTTCAGCAAAAAAATTTTCTAAATCTTGCCCCATTAATTTTGTTGATGGTGCAGCAAAACTAACTTCTTTTGAAATATCAAACTCTTTTTTTATTTTATTTTTAGCTTCTTCATCTAATCCTTCAAAAATTTTATGTGCAGCTTTATTATAATATGTCGCTAATAATTTAAATTTACTATCATCTTTTTCAAAAAAATGAGCCACACTTTCTTTTAAGCCTGTTTTTTTTTCTTGCTTAAAAAGATTTTCTAACTCTTTGACATTTAAAGAAATGGTATCATTTATATATTGACCCAGAACTCCTTGAATATCTAAATCAGTATTCCATTCTAAATTTTTTGTTAATGTAGGAAATTTATTTTTTAATGAAGAATGATGCTTCTGTAATATGCTTTGATTCTTTTCTAAAAATAATTGGACTTCTTTAGATAACCCTTGCATATATGTCGTCATATTGTTTGAAGCAGTTTTATTTATATCATTAGATATCTTTGTATTTGAAATTGCACCTGATTCTCTTGCATCTTCAAAACTTTTATTTATATTTTTTTCTGCATCTTTTGATACTTTCTCTATAACTTTATTATTAACATTATCATATGTTTTAGATAAGGTTTTTTCTAACTCTTTATTTTCTGAAACGGTTGGTAATTTAATACTATCATTAAGATTTTTTTCAATTGTATTTAATAATTTATTTAATTGATCTGCTATATTTAATCTTATTATTGTATTATCATTTCGTTTTAAAAGTTTTAATTGATTGTCGCCTAATATTTGTGTAAAAAAATCTTCAGAAAATGCTTGGTTTTTTTTCATTTTATCTTGATTTATTGAAAATCTAGCTCCAGGAATTTTTGTTTGGGCCATCATTCCTGTTAAATGAAGAGTTAAATATTCTGAAAAAAATTCTTTTGCACTTTTTTTCATTTGGTTTAATGGGATAGCATCAGCAATTTTTGCAGATTTAAATTTTTTTGCAATATCAGCTTTTAAATTAGTGTCTAAATTATCATAAATTGAACGTGAAAAACTTTTTATATATCTTGAAGTTGCTTGCCCTATCGCATTATCAAAAGTATCTACAACAGATTTAATATTGCTACCTTTTTTTAAATGATCATTTAAATTATTATTTAAATCTGTTATAAAATTATTTAAATTTAATTTTTTAGTTGCTTTTGAAGTTGGAGATTCATCAAATCCATATTCTTTGAATATTTTTATTAATTGAGCATGAAGAGATTTTGTATGATGTTTAACTAATTGTTTATTATGTTTTTGTGCTTCTTGAATTATTTTTTGAGTTTTATTATATAATTGTATGTGCTGATCATATTGTTGAGAACCTTGTTTATATACTGCTCCTTTTTTATTTGTTTCTCCACCACCTGTAGAACCACCATATCCGCCTACTTTACCACCGCCGACATCTACTTTAACTTTTAAATTATCTAATTGAGCTTGAATCCTTTTAACCATATCAGTCATCATCTTTTCCATTTTAATAATTTGAGACTGAAAATGGGATAATGGAATATGAAATTTGGGTGATATAAAAATTTGTTTTTTATTTACTTTTTCTTGAATATTTGTTGCTATATTAGAAGCTTCTTTTTGTGTTATTTCTTTGACTTTTATTTTTATTGGGATAGTAATTTTTTCTTTTTTTATTATTTTTTTTATACTTAATATATCTGATTTTATATCTTGTTGTGTTGTTTTTATATTTGTTTTTATATTTATAGGATGTGCATCAGCATATGCTTGTAATTTATTAAATTGAGCAAGCATACTTGCTTCATTAAATTTAACTTCTATATTTACTGTTTTATTCATTTTTTCAACAGCATCATTGAACGCATTCCCCATACGTTCAAGTTTATTCATTGTATCATTTATTTTCTTTTCAGTTCTATCTAAACGCTCATCTAAATTAGCTAAATCTTCTTGAGAAGCTTCTGTATTTATATTAATATTTAATTCTGGCATTACACACATCTCCTATATTATTTAAATTTTTATCATTATCTATTATTATTTGATAAAAATCAATAAAAAAAAGAGACAATCCAAAGGTTGGACTATCTCTTTTTTTTGTTCTTCATCTCTTGCGACTTCTTTTTAGATTCTTCATTATAATGGCTTATAAATGTTGAATCTAATATCTTAATTCTTTCCCACAACCATCTTCTTTCTTCTATGCTTTCTATATAATATAATTTGCAATATGCATAAAATTCTGCAAGTGGAATACTACCAACTCCACCCATTGCTCCGAGAGGTCTTGAACCTGTTAAGTTATTAAATGCTTCAAATACCCATTGTAATTCAGGATATAATGTCGGAGCATCAGATATATCATCCTCTGGAATTATTTGCTTTGGATCTCGCCCTTCTCTTTCTGCTCGTTCATCTTCTTCTTCTTGTAATTTTTCCAACCAATCATAAGTTGAAGAGGATGTTTTTTTATGATTTAAATTATAAAGAAGGACTTCCTTTAGTTTTTTGCTGTATCAGATAATGCTTCTGATTCACTCATGACTTCTTCATCTTCTTCATTTAGATAACTTTCATTATCAGTCGCTAAATTCATTACATCATTTGATATCTGTTTGTATTTATTAAGAATACTTAAACGATTATCAAATGTATTTTCTACAGGAGTGCCATTATCATCAATTAGACCTTTCCATCCTGTCAAAATAGAAGAAGCAATAATTTTGTTAAAAATTAATCTTGTTTTTTTTGGATTCTTTCTAGCTCGCTCAAGTTCTTTACTATATTTTCTTTGTGCTTTTTCATGTTGTGTGCTTCCTGCTTGTGCTACATAGAAAATAATTTCCTCACCGTTCTGATTATCTCCAATATATAAATCTGCAATTTCCTTGTCAGGTAATGCAAATTTGTCTAATGATTTCGATAGATTAAGTTCATTCATTGTAATATCTTTGCTCCTTTTTATTAATACATAAAATAAAATGATTAAAATAATTAATATTAAATAATTTTCGCCCATTTTAAAATCCCTTGCCCAATGCTAATATATCTATTTTTATACAATAATTTTGAATATAAGTCAATATATTATGTTGATTTTATATTAAATTTTTTTTATTATTAAAAGAAAAAGGGGGGGGGAATGAAAATTGGTGGAATTCAAAAAATTTCAATGATTGATTATCCTGGAAAAATGAGTTGTGTTTTGTTTACTTCTGGATGTAATTTTAAATGTCCTTATTGCCACAATCCTGAGCTTATTCACACAAAAAAAGAATTAAATTTAGAAGAAATTTTTTTATTTTTAAAGACAAGAATTGATTTTATTGAAGGTATTGTTATTTCAGGAGGAGAACCCACATTACACACAGACTTGCTTCAATTTTGCAAAAAAATAAAAAAAATGGGATTTAAAATTAAATTAGATACTAATGGGAGTAATCCTAACATGATTGGGCATGTAATTGATTTTGTTGATTATATTGCTATGGATATTAAAACTTTACCTAAAAATTATAAAAGGCTCTGGATAAATGCAAAATATAAAAATATTTTAAATAGCATAAATCTTATTAAAAAATATGCGAAAGATTATGAATTTAGAACAACTCTTGTAAAACCTTTTATTACTTTTGATAATATTGAAAAAATTGGTGAGATAATTGAAAATGCTAATCTTTATGCTTTGCAAAAATATAAAATTGAAAAAGTTTTAAATAAAAAATTCTTTGAAAATAAAAATAGAAGCTTTACTGATTATGAAATTCAAAATCTAAAATTAAAAATCTCTTTTTATGTTAAAAATGTTGTTGTTCGTTAATTAAAATCTGTTAATCGCCAACGGCTGTGTAAACAACGCTCTTTAATTACTAATTTTTAAAAAAATAGTAATTCAATAAAATTAATATGTTATAGGAGTTTCGTTGTAGAATTGTAAACCAAGCTCCTTCTCGGAGCAGTGAGTCGAAAACTTTGGCAAGGGAAAGTTTTCGACTCAAGAAAGAACTTGGTGATTATAAACGCATACGAATATACGTTTTTTATTTTTTATGCTGCTTTCTTACCAATTGCTATCGTATAAGAAAAATCTGGATCCAAAATTGCAGTAAATCCAGTAGCTTGCATCACATCCTGATTTATACCCGATGCATTAACACTCGCAGTCGAAAATTTAATTTCAGGAATCGAAACAGCATACGAATTACCCGCACTATCTTCTAATGTAAACATTAACGAAGTAGCGGTATTGTTTAGGAATTTATTATATGCTGTTTCATCGACAAAATAGAGTTGCATATTGCCATCAACACTGATTGTGCCTGCTCCCATATCACATGCGTAAAGACTTCCGATAGAATTTAATGCTCGTACATTATTGTTAATTGTAAAGTCTAAACTTTGGCAAAAACAACCTGACGTAGTCGTAGTCCCACCTTCATAAATATTTGCCACATTAGTTACTGCATTCATTACTGTAGTTGTTGGAGCTGCTGTCCCTGCCCCACATGAATATGGCTCTTGGGTTAATGTTGTTTCTGAACCCATAAAACTAAATGATCCTGTAACAATAGAGCCAGAAGCTATATTTAGACTTAATTGATTAGCAATCATTCCTTTGAATGCAAACCATTGATTTATATCTTCATGTGCTCTTTCTATTGTATAACTACGTTCTGTAGTTCCATTATAAATATGACAATTATATGTTATTGTAATGCTGGCACCTGCAAGTTCATCTGTTAATGTCAAATTCTCTACAATAATATTATTGTCATCTGTAACTTCACTTACAACAGCCCAACCATTATTGCCTGTATTAGTAGCTCCAGAAATATGGATTAAATCTCCTGCTGACAATGCTGCTGAAAATCCTCCAGTAACCCAATTGATTACACCAGTAGCATTAGTAAATGAAATATCCGTTTGTGCTACACCACCTAATGTAGTTTCTGTAGGCCATGCTGCATTATCATAATATAATACGCCCATCAAAAATTCATCAAAGGTATTTGCTGAAAATTCAAAACTTAAATCTCCAGAGGCACTAGCATCAGTCTGTACGAGATCACTTATTTGTCTATCACTTCTTAGCTCTTGTGAAGTAGTCGTATTTATAGCGTAATTTAAACTCTCGCTCGTAATTCGTGTATTTGTAAAACGAGGATTTCTTGTAAATGTTACGGCATTACCTTCTGCTTCTGTAGCTAATGTAGCATCAACAGTAATTGTATCATTAGCTACTGAAGTTGTGCTAAATGAAAGAATCTTACAAGTTGTGTTATTTGCTCCAGTTCCAAATCCTGTAACTGTTATATAATCTCCAACTTTAATTCCATTAGCATCAGTAATATCAAAAGCTCCTGCACTATTATGATATGTATTTACAGTAGCTGCTGCTGCTATTTGTATTGAAGCGTTTACTGGAGTTACATCAGCAGAAATATTCCCCCATGTACTCTCTTTTAAATACCTGACTTGCGTTCTGTTTGCATCTGACATAATTTTTCCTCCCTAACTAATAAAATTGAATATTATTGCATAAAATTACCTAAATCGCTTCTTCGGTTAAATTTAATGTCAAACAAACAGTGTTTGTATCTTGAAGCGATGTTACTATTATTAAATATTCTAAGTCATTCTTCATATAGAACTCCTCAGAATTTATTAATGACATTATTAATGTTCCATTATCACTCACTGTAGGATTACTATATAATAAACTATTAGAATTATCAAGAAAATTTCGATTTTTGTTCCTTAATGTTTCACTTGACCCATCATTAGTAGTTGTTGGAGTTTCATATACATGACAAGTGATATTACCCTCTAAATTTATTTTTAATTTTCCAGGATTATTTGTGCCTGTTGGGGCTTTTACATATAATATTACTTGATCTCCATTCATTAAACTTTGTAAACTACTATATATATAATTTGTCCCATTTACATTCGCTATATCATCTCTTGTAAAGTGATATGGAGTATGTAAATTTGAAGCATTCTCATAACTACTTAAATTTTTAACATCCCCATTTGCATCTTTTATCTCTAACATATTTCACCTAAAATATTAACGGAATTAATTGACTATTATTTTCTTCAAAAAACTTTAATATTGGGGCTTGTGGATCTGCTGGCAATTGCGTAATACAATAATCACAATGAAATGGTATATAAACATTCTTATTATACCACACACTCTCTACAGCATTCTTTTCTGGCAAATAATGCACTATATCATCAAGATATGCTTCATAACATACTATATCACCTAATGGATAACCATCTCTTGAAGCTCTAAAAATTTCGCATAATCTATCTGCTAATTCATATATCTTTGGAGAACCTTTATCAACCGATATAAATATCCCACACATAATATAGCCATGATATCTTATATGCTGACTTGATACTCCTAAATTTGTCTTTTCTGCATGATCAAATCTAATTCGACATTTTAAAAAATCAGCGTTTTGCGTTGGTGTATATGGAAGATTATCAAAAACTATATGCGTTCTTGTCCATTTCTTTACCAAATGTTGCTGTATTTTATTTGCTATATATTGATATCCACCATTCATTTATTTAATCTTTATTAAAAGTTTTATACAAACTTTCACTATTTGAATTAATATTTAATTTTTTCTGAATACCTAAAATTGCTGGACCTTGTGAATGATATTTGGCTGTTAAAACTTTTTTATTAATTAAATCTCTATAATAATATACAATATCACTAAATGCATTATTAAAAACAAAATAAGCATCTGTCTTTGGCCATTTATTCATCGCATCTATCATACCTAATTCAACATTAAGGGCATGTTCTGACTTATTAAAAATGTATATTGGTTCATCCCATTTTTTGTCTTTTAAATCTTGAATTTGTTGAATTACAGAATATAAATAAGATATCGCTTTATTATATGTTGGTGATTCTTGACCTGGACTTATAGGTATATCTGTTAATTCAAAATTTGCATCATACCAACTTAATGAATAAGCTCCTGCACCAAAAATTCTTTCACTATTGTCATTTTGTTCCATAATTCTACTATGAGGTGAATGTTCAAATAACCTTTTTAATGTTTTTATAGCTATCTCATCACGAATAAATTTTATATTTTTTTTTATTTCATCAATAAATTGTTTTTTTACTTCTTTAAAATTGCTTCTCATTGTTTTCTTATTTGTAAAGAATGAATTATATTAATGCCTCCAGGTCGTAATGACTTTATGTCTATTACATGCCATGTCTCATTTTCATATATTATAGAAAGCTTGCTTAAATCAATTGAATCAATATCAAAAGTATCTTCTACAGGGATTATTAATTTAAAATCATTTCTTTTAATTAATTGATTATCTATCTCTTGTCTTTTATATTGTGTAAAAATCCCATAAGTAGAGTAATCTATATCTGTGTTAGATGCTTCTCCTGTAAATGCATTATATGAAGTTTTACTTTCTCTTACTGTTATTGGGGCTCCCTCTTCATAAATATCTTTTTTGGCTGATGCTCTTTCATTTAAATAATTTGTTGCCACTTCTTATCCTCTAACCAAAGTTTTTGCTGGAGTATATAAAAAACCTTTTAACATCCCTAAAATTATTGGTCGTTTAGTATCTATGATATGTTGACGACCTTTAAACCATTCTGTTTCAAGAACATCTAATTTCTTCTTCTTTATATAATTATCTGAATTTACTTCTGGAAACATAATATTTGCTTCTGTAGATTCTAATAAAGCAACATAACTTGTTGCTTCTTTTATTTGAGTAGGAATAGAATCACTTGGTACAGTATAACCAAAATAATAATAACCATTCTCAGCATTTATAACTCTTCTATCTGAAAGAATTATATTAGTTCTTGGAAATGATAAATATTGCACCGTTCTATCATTGTCTACTCGATAACCTAAAAAATTTAAATTTTCTATATATCTCATAGCTCGCAAAATTGAAGATTCTTTTTGAATAGCAGATAAAGATGACCAAGTAGTATTATATGCATAAGTAGTATTAAATGTATCTACATATGACACATCAACGTAACTATTAGCATTCGCTATTAAACTGCCGTCTTCTATTATTAAAGCCATTATGTTTACCTTTTATATTTTGTTGATTCTAAATTATAACAAAAAAAAATAAAAAAAACAATACCTTAAAAATTATATACAAAAGATAATGAAGTGTTTGTCCAATGCTTTTTTTCATTACCCTTAATAAATCTGCTTTTTAAATCTATTAGTCCATTCATATAATTAAATTTTAATATCCCGTAAAAATTTTTATAAAACCTATATGAATATGCTACGCCATAACGATCTCCTTTAAACCATTTAGGAGAAATTGAAAGTAAATCTTTATATTCTGGTTTAGATAATTCATTCTTTTCATAACCATATCCAACAGTTACTAATAATTTTTTTAAAAAAATACATTGATATTTTAGTAAAATATCAATTGAATATTGAGAAAGTTCTTTTAGATGCATACATTTAGGTAATTTAGCGTCATGAGAAAGATATAAATAATCTAATTCTAAACAGATTTCTTTAATAATATTATATTTTAAAATAAAATTGTATGTTTTTAAAGTGTATGAGCTATAATAAAGAGGCAAATTAAAATGATCTGTATTAAAATCTATTATAGTTTTAAATGGAATTGTTAAAAAATTAGAATAAAAATATATTTTTTTATTTGTATAAGATAAATTAATGCAATATGTGGTTTTAGGAATGAAATTAACATGATGAATGAATGGGAAAATCTCAAATTCTTTTTCTAAAGAGTCTGTGTTACAATTGTCAACAAGTCCTATCCTTAAATTTAAATAACCATAATTTAACATTTTTTTTAAATTAAAACTTATACTTTTATAATTTTTAAGCTCATTTAAAAAATGATGACCAGAACGATAAAATAAATGTTCAGTTAATGGCGTAGTAATTGATTGGTTTTGTAATGAAAACAAATTATTATTAGTGCCAATATCAAAATTATATTGATATTTTTTATATGAATTATGAAATTGAAGTAATAATGAATAGTATTCGCTATTTATATCTCGTTCTCTTTTATATATGCTATGAAAATTTATATGTTTATTTAATAAAAATTTTGTCCTTAAATTAAATCCTATATTTTCAATATCTAATTTGTCTTTTTTTTGATGATTAAAAACTTTATAATTTTTAGGGTAAACAGAAGATTGCCAAATAGAAAAATTATATTTAAGATTCTCTTTAAAAAAGGGATAACTATTCATTGGAATTAAAATAATTAATATTATATATATAATTTTATTGAATAACATTTTTTATCTTTATTCTTTTTATATTATTAAAGTCATTATATATATAACAGCGTTCTGGAATATAATATCCAATAGAATTTGGTGTTTCTGAAATATATTTAAACATTTCAATATCTGATTTAATCCATATCGGATCTTTTATTAATTGCTGTTCTTTTTTATTCTCTATCATAAATAAATATTTTTCTGTTGTTGTTTCTAAAAATAACATTAATGATTTAAATTCTTCAGTTGAAGAATTATATAAAATTATTTGAATTTTTTCTCCATTTTCTAACCATCTATCTTGAATAAAACTAAAAATTCCCCAAATTTCTAATCTTGTAATATATTCTTTTTTTATTTTATAATGTGAAATTATTTTAATATTACTTACATTTGGATAAGCTGGATTATAAAATAATAAAAAAATTATTAAACAAATAATCTTAATCATCTTTTTTGGATAAAATTCTTTCAATTAAAGTTACTTCTCTATATAGTTTATTAATATTCTCTTCAGTTATTCTTGTTGTACTTGATATTTTTGACATCATTTCTTTTAATTCATTAAATTGATTATCAACCGTAACTATTTTAGTTTTTTGTTGTTGATAATTAGAATTTAAATTTCTTAGATCTTCTTTTATGGAATTGCTTGTGCTAGATAATGATGTTATTGTTTTATTAAAAAAGGCTACTTCTTGTTTTAAATTTAATAATGTCTTTTCTAAATTATTAAAATTTTTTTCCTGTTGTTCTACGTTTATAATTAATTTCTCCGTTTTTTCCTTTACTCTATCTAAATCTGAAATTATTGGAGAAACTATAGAATTTACAAAAAACCTGGCAAATCCTGCACTTGATCCTCCTGCCATTACTATAACAGTTATTATACTTATTATTAAATTTATTGTTTTATTTTTTTGAGCAGCTTGTTGTTTAGCTTGGGATTGTTGAAACATTAATTGTTGATTTTGTAATTCTTTTTGTAAAGTAGCTAATTGATCTGATTGTCCAAACATTTTATTGCCCCGTCTTTAAATATTCTTTTATATTTCTTTGAACACTTTTTAAAAAAAAATTTGTGTTTTTTACTTTTTTTAATATTTTATCAATTTCATCTTTATATTTATTTATTTTAGATTTTTTTGAATATCCAAAATAAATATTGTTACTTGTCACAGGATTAATTAATGGGACTATTTTTTTATCATAAGACATTTTTTTTAATTGTATTAATATAGGAAAATAACTAGAACAAATAAAATCAACTCTTCCTGATAATAAATTTTCAAAAGTTTCTTCCCTGCTTAAAGTATATTTTACTGCTAAATGTCTTCTCATAAAAATATCAAAAGCTTCTCCTTTTGAATCCCCAATCATGCTGCCCATTCTTTTCCCATATAAATCTTCCCATTTCTCAAATTTGAATTTATTTTCTTTCCTTACAAATATTTTTGTGTATTCTTGTAATATATACTCATTAGAGAAGTTTATAAATGCCTTGCGATTCTCTGTTTTATATAGCCCAATAATTAAATCTGCCTTATTTATCGCTAATAAATGTATAGTCTTTTCCCAGGCTTTTGATTCTTTATGAACAAATTTTATATTTAATTCTTTAGATATTACCTTAATAAGATCTACACTTATTCCTTTTATGACATTGCTTGTTTTCCATGTTATGGGGGGATAATTCGGTGTGCAAGCAATAATAAAAGTTTCTTGTGCATAACAAATATTAAAATATAATAAACTACATAAAATAAAAATTATCTTCTTCACAATATATCCCTACATTTTTGCCCATTTCAGTTATATCATAAAATGGCAATCCATTTATCATTACATTTTCTGGAGTTTGTATTCTAATTGGTACTGTTGGAGCGGTCATATTCCCATCTTTTATAAATAATATTCGTCCAGTATAAACTTCGCTTAATGGGATATTAATTATCATAGGATTATAATTATCATTTATTGTATGGATTATAACATCTTCTGGTTGAATTGTATAATTCTCATCATATACTTTAGTAACATTATAATTAATTGTATTATTTTTTAAAAGACTGCTTTTCCTATATGGAGTTTGGATTTCATTGAAATTTGGTAATAAATCACATTCTTCATTTGCTCTTGCACTCCTTAATCTTTTCTCTTTATAATTATTTGAATAATAAATTTTTTTAGCATTTTTATCAACAAAACATCCTTCAGTTATAGAACTATCATCTGACTCAATATAATAACTTTCATCTTCTACTTCCGTTGATATAGAGCCAAATTCATTTGTCTCAAAATTATATTCTATTTCTCTTAATCTATAAGAATTGCCACCACCTTGATCTTCTATTAATATATATATTTTCTCATTTTTAGGATCATAAATCGCCTTGTCTTTTATTCTACGACTATTAGGAGTAATAAAAGTATTAATCTCATTTAAATATGCTGTTTCATTTTCGCCTAATAATTCATATACATATATTTTTTCTGTGTCTGTTAAAAAAAATAATCCATTACAATAAGCAAAGCCTGTAAATAAATTTGTATCTGTGGTTATTGAATTAGGCGCATATACTGTAAAAGTTTCTGTATTTACATAAAAAGTATAAATTAAAGTTCTGTCATATCTTCTAGCTATTATTATATTTTTTGCTGCGCCTACTGTATATATTATTTCATTGCCAGCACTTGAAACATAACTATGCGTATAAATATTAAGAAATCCACCATTACCATCATGAACCCAAATTTTAACTCCATCTCTTGCTTGTCCGCTTTCAAATATTCCATTCCCTAAATAAAAAACTGGACCAGCATAATGCCCAAAACCTATGGAAGTTGTATTTAAAACTTCTAACCCATTGTCGCTTTTAACATGAAGCATTGCTCGTTTATGATCTGAAGTATTATCTGAGGCAGATGTGAAAAATAAATAATCAGAGTCTTCTCCCATCCAGGCCATACCATGAATACTATTATTATTATGGGTTATAGAACCTAAATATAACGAACTATTTTCATTGTCATATTTATTTGATTTCTTATATACAAAAATTCTAGGAGTAGAATCATGTGATGTCCCAAATGCAATATACTTATTATTCTCTTCTATTGAATTTATTGTTTCATTTGTAAGTTGACTAAAAATAGAATAATTAAAAACTCTAGTATAGCCTGGGAGTTCTGAGCCTCCATAACTATCAAAAGCACTATGAGTATTTTGAATCCCTGAAAACACATCATATGATGTTACTGTTCCATCAATTAATTTTGTTTTATTTTCAGCATCATCTTGTAATGGATAAAATGAATCATTTATTCTTACATTATACATTTCATGATCACAGTTATCTAAGAAAAAACCCTCTGATGGCAAATCTATTTTTCTCCCTGAAACCAAATAGCCTTTAGGATTTATAGCCCCACTTGTTGCTCCTGTTTGTGTCAATTCTTGCTTTTTATTATTTACCAATACATTGCATTGTATAGGATCTGAATTAATAAGTTCTACTTTTAAATGAATCCATTGGTTTATATAATTATTAGGGATTACCCATTTTATATGTTCGCTAAGAGATGAAGCATTCTCCCCTATAAGAATAACACAAAAAACATTATGAGTATAAACAGTGTTATCTGCATAAAAAACTCCAAAAAGACTTTTATCTAATGGATTAGGGGTTAAATGAGTATGTATTATGCTGCTTTCTTCAGAATTATTTTTTATCATCATTTCTATAACAAATACATCATTTATAAATTTAAAAGTTTGATTAAAATCAATATATAAATCTTTTGTAATTTTTGCACATGGGGCATTTTTTACTCTATAAGATAAATCCCCTCTTCTCCAATCAGTAATATTAAAAATGCCCGCTTCTATATCTCTTTTGGCTATTAACACATCATCTTTTTTTTTTATTATAGAACCTTTTTGATATTCTTTAAAAATCTCAAATTCTGGAATTTCTTTTACAGCACCTGATTCTGTCCATATTTGTGAATCAGAATTATATATATATTTTATATTATTTTTTATATAAATGTCTTCATTTACAGGATTAGATGGAAATCTCATTTTTATCCTCTACATAAAATAAAAAGTGTCATTTTCACAATAAAGCCCTACATATTTTCCAGCTTCATGAATGTCATAATATGGCATACTATTTATTGTTCGTCCATTTTCTGGTTGAATTCTTATATTATAACTGTCTGATGATAATTCAGCATCCTTTATAAATATTAATCTTCCTGTATAAAATTCTGTCTCAGGTATATATATTATCATTGGATTATATATAGAATTTTTACAATGAATAATCATATCATCTGGTTGTATTGTATATTCTTCACTATCAACAATGGTTATATTAAATTTTGTGTTATTATATTGTATTAAATCGCCTTTTCTATATGCATGTTCTATCTTTTTGAAATCTGGCGTTAATGATAATGATTCGTTAATTTTTGCACTTTTTAAATGTTGAAGTCTATAATGATTCATATAATATATTTTTTTAGTTGTATGACTTGCTATACAACCATATGGATTGTTTTCGCCATAATAAGATATTAAACTGTTATCAGTTAATTCTTCATCCCCTATTGCATTTAAAAATGTATTAGTTGCAAAATCAAATTTTATTTCTCTTATATAATATTCATTAGTAGTGTTCCCTGTCTCTATTATACCCATTAATCTATTATTTGTTGAATCATGAAATGGAGAATGTCTAAATCTTCTATTGTCAGGCAGCGTATATGAATCTAAGAAAGTCATAACTGCACTGGCATTTTCACCAGATAATTGATAGGCATATATAACTTTATAAACATCACTTGTAAAAAAATATATATTCCCAATACATAACATTCCTCCTAAATTATTATCTGAAGTATTTATATGTGTTAAATGATGAACTGCTGGAGTCTTAGTATCTACATAAAAAACATGAATATATGCTAAATCAGACCTTCTAGCTAATATTATTTTCCCATCTGCTC